>Ga0222668_1000096_pt1 | contig 63922 bp, 54 predicted proteins | sample AntAcemetagen728_FD_179823 | JGI IMG/M metagenome (GOLD analysis project Ga0222668, IMG submission 179823) | Saline water microbial communities from Ace Lake, Antarctica - #728 | ecosystem: Environmental > Aquatic > Non-marine Saline and Alkaline > Saline | place: Antarctica: Ace Lake...
GGAGCTACTGGAGCACAAGGAGCAACAGGTCTCCAAGGAGTTACTGGAGCACAAGGAGCAATAGGTCTTCAAGGACTTCAAGGAGCACAAGGAGCAACAGGTCTCCAAGGAGTTACTGGAGCACAGGGAGCAACAGGTCTCCAAGGAGTTACTGGTGCACAAGGTGACCAAGGTCTTCAAGGAACTACTGGAGCACAGGGAGCAACAGGTCTTCAAGGAGCAACTGGAGCACAGGGAGCAACAGGTACATCTTATTCAAATGCATCAGTATCATTCTTCACCGATTTAAATGACACCTGGGCCGGTGGTGTAATGGCGTCACTGCCAAATTCATTTGATATTGATTTATTTCAACCTGGTGCTATATTTGGTTGGCCAGTTTTACCGCATGGAGCGGGATCATATTTTAATATGACTGGTAGATATATTAACGCAGTCCCTTCTAGAGCTAGAGGTGCTACTTACGGAGAATTTATGCCAGGAAATGCTGCTGGTGTAACAGGAGAAATATTAGCAGGAGCAGTTAATTACCAGAATAATTCTTTGACTAATTATGATGTATTTATGTCTAATTATGGTACAGCTTCACCATTTGGTAGAGCACGAATTGGAACGGCTCTAGCACTAACATTTGGTTCTCTTGAAATTTCACTTAATTCTGGTTCTGGGATACCATTAAGTCCTACAGATTATATAGGAATATATGTAGAAAGCCCTGGTGGGGGAGGAGCTGTTCCACCTACTCTCTTAATCGAAGGAACCTTGTATTTTTCACTTAAATAAATTTCATATTGGTAATAATTTAGAAAGGTAGAAATGTAGAAATGAATAAATCAGTTTGTTTATTTAATTTACAAACAAATGTAAATTAAATAATTCGTATAGTATATATATTATGTCATTAAATCCTAGATATAAACTAGTCCTGCGACCAGAATTTCCGAAAATTGATGGAGTTAGATCATTAAATGGAATACTAGAACAACCATTTGTAGATACTAGTGGAAATATAGACATGTCTGGAAATTATTTACTAGTGAAAAATATTGAGGCGGGAACACAATCATTTACAACAAATACCGAAATTGGCATTATAAATGTATTTAGCGATTCTACTACAAATGGTGTTTCGTGTATTAACTTCAATCATGATAGAAATAATATAGGCGGTAATAATCGCCGTTATTGTTCATTTCAACCAAGGAATACAAATTTTATAGCTGGTTCAATAACAGGTAATCCAGGATCTGTATCCTATAATACTACAAGTGACGAAAGAGCAAAGAATCTAGTGATAAATAATAGTATACATGCTAATAAATCCCTACGGTTTAACAATAATACGAACACAGGTTCATATAATTCTTATATTGTAAGTGATGGAGAGACACCTGCTATTGGGGATATTACGTATAATTCTTGGTTAGAATCTGTGAATGCCTTGTGTCCAATCATATATCAATTTAAAAGCGAGGCTACGACCGACACATCATTCAATTTCGATCTCAGTTTAAACGATAGAATAGAAACTAGGGCAGTGAATTATCAGGGATTTTTTGCAGAAGATGTTCAAGCAGTTTACCCTCCAGCCGTAACCGGAAGGCGAAATCATACTGATTCAAGTGGAAACCCACTATATCAACAGTTGGATATGTCAAAATTAGTACCTATGTTAGTAGGTGCTATAAAAGAACTGACGGAAAAAGTAAATACATTGGAACCTTTTGTGTTGACTAAATTTACATATAGTGATGGTAGTAGTTCCACAAGTAGTGACACGATAATAACAAATCATTCTTATACGATTCCTTCAGGGGAATCCTTGACAGCTGTTTCTATTGCTACATTAAATGTAACCAGTATTGGACAATTTTCATTAGTATCATCAATGATGATATCGATTACCATTCCAGCAAGTATAACGAGTATTGGATTTCAATCGTTCCAAAATGAGACAGCAATGACTGATATTAACGTAGTTACAAACAATGATTATTATACAGATATATCAGGTGTTTTACTTAACAAAGATAAAACTACATTGATTTGCTATCCCATAGGTAAAGTACTAACTACATACGAAATACCTTCAACTGTAATCACTATTGGAATACTTGCGTTCATAGGTTCGACATATTTAAGTACCATTACCATTCCACCAAGTGTTATCAGTATTGAATCTCAGGCGTTTGAGTCTGTGATAAATTTAACATCGGTAATATTTGCTACAGATTCAAACTTAACCACCATTGGAACTTATGCGTTTGCAATGGCCAGTAGTTTGTCCTCGATTACCATACCAGAAAGTGTAACCAGTATAGGAGGATATGCGTTCGATGGTACGATATTATCAACTGTAAATATAAGTTCGTCAACAGTTACTGTCTTAAATAATACAGATCCTAATCTAAATATTCCAACAAGTAATGGAACAATGACTTCATTTTTCGGTGCATCTGGTCGAGATATCACTATTAATGTAACTTAAGTATTGATAAACCAATTCACTAATACATATTCAAATGTGTATGCTGAATAACATTTACTATTTACTATAATATTACCAAAAACAGTAATTGGAGACATGTGTGAAAACCGGTTATGAAAGTAGTTATTATACACAAATAATATATATATTATTATCATATATATATAAAATATGGGCGAAGAAACAGGTCATTATTATAATAATTCAGGATACGATTTTAGTCACGTATTAAGAGATATTTCTGGTCGATCGTCCATTGTGTATAGATACTATGATAATTGGAGTCCTTTAGTAAATAAAACGGATGAATATTGGACAACAGAAGATATCTCAAAAAGTCGTTTCCATGGACAGATATTTGCTATAAGCAGTATTTCCGGAGAAACGCAATATATTAGTCATACTATAGGAAAGGATGTTGATGTATCTCTTAACAAATATATAAATGGATCGTGGCAATCGACAGATATTTCAGCAATAAATATATCTGGTGTTCCGTTTATAGGTAATTATTCTTCACAAACAATAGAAGGAAATGAGAATACTCCAATAATGGATTTGTTTGAATATAAACCATCTTCATATGTTATACATTCACTGGCTGAAAATAGTGATGAATCACATGAGGTTATATATAATAAATACCTTAATGTGTATGATACACTTAACTTGGTACCAGCAGATAATCAATATTGGACGTTTTCACAACTTTCAGGTACAGAAAATTATTACATATCTGCCCCAAGTGGTTATGAAAGTGTATTATATTCTAAACCAGTCGCTAAATACGATGGTTATACTCGTATTCATGAATATACTAGTCCATCCTATAATGTGAATAATGTTTTAGCAAGTAGAGGTACAACAGAATTTCCAGAAGGTGGAGGAGCTCCTATTTTTAGTGTCAATGAATTGGCTAATAAAATTAAGTTACCGTAGACAAATATTGAATATACACAAATATAATTATTAACTAATATAAAATCAACACAACATTACAAGTAAGAATGAAGTTAGAATATACAACTGATGTCTGTGGAAATGAAATATTACAAGACGAAACCGGTCAACATCAAGTAATGATGGCTTGGGAGAAACCTTATATGGAAAAATGTATTGAATATTTGGAACCCAGTGGTTCAGTATTAGAAATAGGGTTTGGTTTAGGTTATTCAGCCGAAAAGTTGTGTTCCTATGAAAATGTAACGGAGTATACTGTAATTGAATGTTGTCCTGAAGTGTGGACCAAGTTTGATTTATTCAAGACGGAAATGAATGATAAACATCCCGATTTAAAAGTAAATATCATTAAGGGACGATGGGAAGATGTCTTGAGCGAAGGCGGACTATTTGATAGCGTATTTTTTGACGATTATAATGGTTCAGTCACACATGAATCAGTAAATCGGTTTAACAAATTTTTATACCAATTACTAGTGAATTATCATACCCATATTGGCACCAAAATATGCTGTTATTCTACAGGACATACAGAATATAATATTTCAGGACTAGAACAGAAATCATATGAATATATTATTGATGTACCCAAATATTGTAATTATGCCAAAGGTGATAAGATGTATATACCAGTCATTAAACAAACTATAGACTATCATAATGCTTCCACTACCATTTTAGAGGAATTGAAAGAAAAATTACTACATCCACAAAATGAAGTAACAGAAGCACATAAAAAATTCCATGAGCAAGTTGTTAAGGCGAAGGCGTATTTTGATAAACCAAAATCAATATATTGTAATCTTATGGTGATAGACGATTTTTACATAAATGCGAAAGAAACACGTGATTATATATTGTCACAAGAATTCAAGGTTCGTGGAAATTATCCGGGTCAAAGAACAACTTCTAGAGCAACCCTACATTTGAAGGAGATGATCGAAGGTTATATTCAACATTTTGCTGGAAAAATCATTGATTGGCCGATGCCTTCGTCAAGCGACAATGATGGGCGAAACAACAACGATACCTACAATGGTGCTTTTCAATACACGACTAGTCGTGACCGAACATGGATACATAATGATGGATGGAATAATTGGGCAGGAGTTCTCTATTTAACACCGAATGCTCCAGTCAATTCAGGAACCGGTATCTACCGTTTTAAAGACGGCACGAGAACGGTTGATGAGGCGGAAGCACGAGGAAACAAGAAAATAATAGATGAAAATTCACAAGATTACACTAAATGGGAGCTTGTGGATAAAGTAGGCAATGTATTTAATCGTCTTGTTCTGTTCAATTCAAAACAATATCATGCGAGCATGGACTATTTCGGAACCAATAAAGAGAATGGGCGACTATTTCAAGTATTCTTCTTCTCAACAGAGAAATAATGTTTACATTATATAAAAAGGAGCGAAATACATATAATATAATATTTTATATGTATTTTATATGTATTTTATTATTTGTAATGCTACTACATAGCATCTAACATAAATTGTTTGTTTTTTCCAATTCTTGCTTTACTGTTCACAAATTCATCATCATCAATGATTTCATTTATTAGTGATAATCCTTCGTCATATTGCTTTGTCCAATAGCAAGATACTGATAATTCGTCATTTAAATATTTTCCATAGGCAGATGGATTGACAAATAATGTATATTTTTCGTTAACGAGTGATAATTTTTGATGTTGAGCTAATTTTAAATATTTATATCCTAATATTGTATTTGATTTATCGTTGAAATATTTACCTAATATGTAATATGGTTCGGCACGGTCGCCAAATATAGCAATGGCTTTATTCATTTGAGCTAGAATAATTTCATCATCATATTTTAAATATATCATACATTTCGCAATTCTCATGTGTGATTCAAATACTTCCTCTATCCAGGTATCTTTTAACTTGGTATATAATGTATACCATTGAATTGCTTCTTTATGATGATTTGCATCCATATAACTTTGAGCACAATAAAACGCGGATCTATTAAGGATGCCATATGGGTCTTCATTCAATACTTGAAAGAATTGTTCTTTTAAAGCATGAGCATCCTTTATATATTTTGATGGATCAAACATCCTTGCTCCTCTCTCATTATTGTCAACCCATAAATTATCACGTATAAAACAGGAAGATTCTGTAATATTTGCTTTATTTAAACAAACTATAATATTATGAGCAACGCCTACGTATTTCCATTTGATTTTATTATTATATAATACAGATGCTTTGAATACTGAACTACCGCGTTTCATAGTCAAAATATACTTATCCGCTAATTTATTATTGTATAATTCATCCGTATTGAAATCACCCATTAACCAATCATCCGCATCCAAATGTAATAAAAAATCGCTTTTATTATAACACCGTTCAAATAACAAGGATTTATTCAATTCAAATCCACACCATTCATCTAACCATAATTCACCAGGTATATTTTTTTCCGTAAAAAAATCAACAATTAATTTACATGTATTATCTGTAGAACCAGTATCACATATCACCCAATAATCAATATGTTTGTATACGCTGTTCAAAGTGTCTATTATAACGTGTTCTTCGTTTTTACACATACTTCCAAAACACAATTTTGGTGGAGTATTGTCTTGCTTATCTAATTTAAATAATACACTCATTTACATTAGATAATAGTCTTATTTTTATATGGTCTTTTTGTATAAGTTAAATTTTATTAAATTTTATTTTATATTTTGAATACTATCTGTATAAAAATTAGTTAAATAAACATCATAATCAGGTGGTAAATTATTATTGTCTTCAATTGGTATATTTATTATGCTAGTAGGTCTATCAAACAAGTCCTTTCCATTTTTTATTCGTTGTTCTATTAGTTTTTCATCAGTAAATTCTGATTTATTGTATTCTTGATGACTAAAACTTTCAAGTTTATTTTTTATAAATTTTTCATTACCAAAATAACTTAAATGCCATCCCGCGTTTTTAATAATCGGACAATTATAAAATCGTATTTTATCACATCCTATATTGAGTTCATTATATTTTTCAAAAGTAAGTATTTTTGAATGATGCCATAAATGGTCCATCTTAGAATGTAAATTATAATAGTAGAAATCTAGTTCAAGTATATTTATATCTACTACAATATCCTTATTTTTTATTTGTTCTAATATTTTAGGATTTGGTATTTCATCCAAGTCAGTAATAGTAATAACATCATTATTTTGTAAAGATAATTTATCTAATCCTCTTGAAATACAATCTCTTTGATATCGTTCATTAATCCATTGTTCATCTATTTCAATATTTATATTAGGATATTTATGTGGAAAATCATCTACAATAACGTGTATAATTTTGTGATTGAATTTTTCAAATATTTGTTTGTTTTCTTGATAAAATAATGGTTTTTCTTTACCCACATGAGTGTGTGTTGCTTCCACTAATACAAAATAATCAACTATGTCATTCAATATATTCAGACGATAGGTAAGCATATCTAATTCATTGTAGAATGTAAAACAGTCCACTATTTTTGGTTTAATGTCATATACAATACATTCTTTATTTGGTAAATTAATAGCAGTATAAATTTTATTCAATGTTTCAATATTTTTACAAACAACACCCAGTCCAGCAGAATGCGTGAAATAGAATTTTGGGTATTGAATATCATTAAAAACTTTTCCAACAGAATCTGGGTAAGATATTACATCATGAAATAATATTACAGCATTTTCACTTGTTTTGGTTATCCATTTATTATAATCATTTGATACTGCTTCAATCGTATGTAATCCATCTATGTGTAAAATATCTATTGTTTCGTTGAAATATTCGTATACATTATCGAAATACCCTTTAATAAAGTTTATATTATTATTCAGATAATTATTTTTATTAAAATCATCATTCAATGTTTTAACTATATCAAATGTATTTTTAAAACCAGCTTGTATATCACCATCAAATGAATCGATTCCGTAAACAATTCCTTTATTAGCCGATGCGAATGAAAATGTAGAATGTCCATAATCCACACCTAAGTCAACTATAACCGATGGATTTAACAATGTTACTAACCAATTAGCAAATTTCATATGACCTAACCACGCACTGGAATAATCTTGAGTTAATTTATTAATAATAACAGATGAATTGTAATTAACACCTGGATATACATTCATATAATGATTTATTTTAGAATTATGTAATTCATATACAGATGGGTTATTTTTACATAACCAATATTCAGCATCATTTGGATTTACATTTTCTGTTTTTTCAATTAAATCAGGTAATTCTGATATATATTGTGAATCTGCCCACCAAAAGTTACCACTGAAATGTTTGGGATTTCTAATTTTCATTTGTTCATCATAATAATTACAACCAATTGCTTGAATGCCAGTATTCATTTTTTCAAGACATAATTCAAAACGTTCGACCAGAAAATATAGCATCATATCAATCCAATCATTTTCTTTTAGGTTATTATCATCGTAACTGATACCCTTGGTGTGTAAATATAAAATATTATGATTCATATTTTCTTTAGAAAAATGCTGTATTTTATTGATAGTTGGTATTTCGTATAAATCTGGATTATCAGAATAATTACAAATCTTAACTTTATCACCGTATATGTTTTCTTGTATTGGAATACCAATATTATTAATATATATGGTTTCTAGACGATGTATTAGTCCAGTAGTTTTAATTTTATCAATTAAATATTCAAGCCGTTTTAATCCTTTATTTTTTAAGTGACAACTATGAATAAAACATATATTTTTAGGTAACATATTGTTAATTAGGTCAATATTAAAAAAATCACTATATTCTATTTGCATTAAATTTGGATATTTATTCTCAAATTCTTGATCTAATTCATAACTCGTTTCTGATAACACATTAAAACCAGCTTCTAATAATCTATCACAACGAATATGTTCAAAAATATTTGAGGGAATATGAAAAAACCCATGTATATTTAAAATTGTTTTACATTTTGCTAATTCCATATCTCTATCATCATTCCATCCACTAATTATATTTATTGTGTAATTATTTTGTTTTAAATAAGTAACTACATCTTGTCTTCTATCAATATTAACTCCATTTGAACCATTAATAATACCAAAGTCGTATTCTTTTTTAGTATTTTTATTTAAACTGATTAATGAATTAACCTCATTTTCACTACATTTATATGGCAAATATATTTTTTCTTGAACATCAGTATCATTACCATTTTCATTTTCCAATAATATTGTTAAATTGCTTTTACTATAATCGTAATAATTCCAATTAGGATATGTTTTTAAAACATTTATAACGGTGTTTAATCTCAATGGAATATTTAATGGTTCTGTATTAAAAAAACTAAACATAGTGTTTGGCAATTTACACGTTAAACCTATGTCAAATACTTCATATACAAAGGTCAATTTTTCAGGTTGTTCTATCAACAGGTCTTCTCTATCGCTTGTTACATAAATACGATATTCGTGAAAAATATTATTTAAATTATCAATATATTGCTGAATCATTTTCTTTTCAAACCGACGAGAACAATAAAATACCCACGATTGTTTATTATTTTGTTTGTTTTTATTCAATCCTAACATATTGGTCCATTGTTCAGCTCTATTTTTCCATGAACATGACCTAGCATATTCTCTACCATTGTTTCGCATGAGTGCTTTTTTTTCAGTTGTCAAATTTAATATAGATTGTATTTCTTCACCAATATTTACAGGTATACCATAATTACCTAGAGTATCATTTAATCCAGCAATAGGGTAATATAAACAAACAACTTCATTCATTAACATTTCTAATGCAGTAATACAAGACGATTCATCAACTGTATTTGTATATAACCAGAATTCAGATTTAGACATTAATTCATATAATTCGGTTGTATTAAGTTGACCGTGGTGTGTAATAGAGTTATTTAATAATATTATCTCATTTATTTTATCATCTTCTGTAGATGAAGGGAATGTATGATATGAACAAATATCTAACGTCGCATCAGGTATAACATTTATTATAGTAGACCACATATTCAATAAAACGGATAAGCCACGATTACTACAAGAAGACCATATAAATTTATTTGGTATTTTTTTATTATCATAAGTAAAATCGTCCAACCGAATACCATTATTTATAATTTTTGTTTTATCTTTTATAGATGGGTAAATTTCAGTTAATTTATTTTTATGCCATTCAGTTAATGCAACTATTCCAGTAATATTTTTATTATTTTTTATTAGTATATTGTTAATATTATTTATATCATCATCACTATTATTCCAAACACGATTTATTAAACCATGGCTATCGTGACTACATATATATAAATTTTTACAAGAATAAAACGGATAGTCTTCAAAGAAACAAAGGAATCTTGATATTATGATTGTATGAAATGTTTGTGTATTTAATAATAATTGTAATTTGGATGTATTTACATATTGAACATTATCAACTAATTCGTCCATAACATCTCCGCATATAATGACTTTATACTTAGATGATAATTCTTTACCAAGACAAGCAACCGCTTTTTCTGAACCACCAATAGAATTCTGCTGTAAATATGTATAATTCCATAATGTATTCGCAAAACCTGTATAAATTAAAATCATATTGTTATTGTTATTGTTATTGTTATTGTTATTGTTATTGTTATTGTTATTGTTATTGTTAGATACACGTGGTTCTAGTGTATAATTGTTATACAAAAATAATTCATCATATATAGGTCTAGTAACAATCATAAAATCTTCGCTCATATCTTCAACGGTTCCATGGTTCGTATTTATGTATTCTACAAATTTATTAAATTGTGAATCTAATACAGTATAGTCGTCATTGATGTCGTTTATATGTTCCGTGTCATATACTTTGAAATAATGTTTTTGTGTAGAATCAATTCTCTCTTTCACCGCTCCAAAATTATTATATAATAATGGTAGTCCAGAGTTTATTATTTTTGTTAATAAATAACCATATGTCTCACCCCATTCATTCAACATTAAAAATCCATTAATATTATATTTTCTTATGTATTCATAAAACTCATTTTCTTTGTGGGGTTGTATATTTTCACCAATAATATAAAAATTTATATTCATATTTTTAGTACAGGCATTATTTCTTAAATAATTTACATACTTTTCGCCTTTATATCTATCTAGATACGAAAACATGCCTATATTGATAGTGCTATTGTATATTTTGGGTACATTTTTAATTCCATTTTGAATTTTATAGTCATTTGGGTAACACATTATAATATTGTTTGTGTCAAAATATTTGTAATATATATCATATGTAAATTGCGAATTTGCTATTATTTTATATGAATTATGAAATAATTTACTAACATTTTCATGGATATTTATGTTTTCACTTCTGTATGCGGATTGAAGACTGTCACTATGTTTATATACATCACTAGTCAACCAAATAAAATCATGTATAGCTATTATTATTTTATAGTGAAATTTGTTATACAAATTAGTGATATCATCAATACTAATATCACAATATAGCAAATTTTGTATAAATAATATATCATATTCAGTATAGTTTTGTTTGTATAACATTTCTTTGGTTTCTATAAAAATATATTCATTATTGTATACGTTCATAATATCATTTACATACTTGTTTACCCCTCCTTTGCGGTTGTTATGAATAATAAATACTCGTTGTTTTATTGTATTTCTCTCTTCATTGTTTACCTTTTGAATAACTTCGTATTCACAATTATCATTTTTATACATCATTTTAAAGTAGGCAACGAGTTCTTCCTCTGTACAATCCATATAAGAATAGCACTTCATTCGTTCAAATCCATATGAATCCAATTTCGCTTGTAATTCTTCGTTTGTTATTTTATTACTTAACACCAAAAAATCATTTCGCCCATTTTTATATAATTCTCTAACTCTTTCCATCGTGGCAGGAACGTCTAGTGCGTCATTAATAATACAATATTGATTGTCATAATTCAAATTGACGCGACAGTTCATTTTTTTATGTTGATATTTCTCTCCCCTCTTCCAAATTTGTGATTGATTTTGTATATAGGATTCATCTTCGTATGCTCCCACTGTCCTCATTTTATCATGGACTTCATACTTTTTGTAAAACATGGGACTGATGTACTGAGGACCTAGACGATTGATTTCAGCATTGCGAATATTGGAGAAATTATTACCTCCATCATTCATGTATTGAATATATTGTGCCTTGTTGTTTTTAGCAACCTTGTATTTACTACAACATGTTCTGAGAAGAATCTCATAATCATCACAAATGGGTAAAAATTCCGAAAAACTTTCTAGTTCCATTAAGACTGAACGCTTCCAAATACGTGGGTGATTCGGTAAACAAACAAGATGACTCAATGTGATATTATTAATATTAGGCGTATTATAGACATATACCCATTTATTCTTGATTTTCTCCATATAATACCCACCGTATCCTTTACATATGAAATCACTATATTTGAAATTGATTCCATCGCGATATAAATGAATGGTATCTCCATAGACAAATCCTATTTGTTCGTCTGTTTGAAAAATATCATGGGCATCCCGAAGGCAATCACGTAGTATCTCATCATCATGATCCATTTCAAGAATATATTTACCACGACAGAGAGAAATTGCTTCGTTTTTTACATTACCAATATTACCACTATTTCTATCTCTCTTATATAATCTTACACGATTATCTGCCGATAATTTTTCCGTTAAAAAGGTAAAATGTTCGTCTTCTGGTGTATCGTCCATAATGACCCATTCCCAATCAATAAGAGATTGTTTTTTTATGGATTCGTAAGCGGTATCTATGTAATCATAGCTTTTAAAGCATGTAGTAAATATTGAGAATATAGGTCTTGTTTTCTCTCTACATTCAATAACATTGGTTATATAACAGTAATTGACATTGTGATTAAATTCGTGAATATCGGTTATATCTGTTTTATGGAACCATCGTCCAGAAAATCGTTGTGGCAATCTATGTGCTATTTCATTATGATATTCATCATAAGAATCACCATAGGTGACTAATAAATGGTAGTTAGGATTGAATAATTTAGTAAGTTCTTCAATATCACTAGTAACGTGTATTGAGCACATAAAATCCATTTTGTTACTTTCTATAAAATTGTCAATGTGTGAATATTTGTTATATCGGAATAAAATAACATATGGATATCTAGACATATAATAGCAATTATATATGTCATATGTATATTTTTAAGTTAATATATAATATTAGAATAATAAAAATATACTATATATATAGTATAAATGGCATTTACCAGATTTCACGATGATCCATGTAGAATAAAAAAACAATTACAAGAATCTACTGGAGCAGGTAGATATATGATTAATAAACCAGGGTGGGGTGAAAGTCCGTGTTTTATGGATGATCCGCATATTCGTATGGAACAATGGGGTGCTAATTTACAAACCAATACCATTAATTTAGAAAGCGATTTATTAGGATTGACTCGTCCTTTAACCAAAGATTGTGAGAGCAATAATTATAAAAAGGCAGAGGTAAAGACATCACCTATTCAATATCCAAAATGTGATCCATTTACCGAACAATCAAGAGTGACGAATCCAGCGTGGTGGTACAGAGATTTAGAACAAAACCACAATTATATTCTTCCATTGGATCCACAGGAAAATACATGTTTTCCTTTTCAAAATAATTTAAACACACGCATATTGGAGAAGGATAATTTTGTCGCAAAAGTTCCGTGTGTAAAAGGAAACCAAGGTTCAGTTTTAGCATCAAATTCATTTACAGGTCATGGGGCAGGTGCCAATGTGAATAATTGTTTATCCACGAAAACATGTGGAACAATTGACAATTAATAAATTTAATCTAGAAAAACGTAGTATGTTATATATAAAAATATTTATATAAGATATATATAAAATGGAGTTAGCAGTTCCACTATTAGCATTAGGAGGATTATATGTTTCATCCAATCAAGAAAAGAAAAAAGAAGGATATGAAAATATGGGGAAACCAGTGAATTCGTTACCCAATTACGAACAACCCCCTATTAATTATCCAAAAATGAAGCCGGTTACTGGCAATAACGCAAGTCCAAACGCACCCTATAGAGACCCTAATGTTGTAACTGATCGTTATTTCAAGCAATCTGCTTACGAAGATAATAGAAATGGTCCTGACCAATTTGGTTCCATGGCAAAAACAAACCAATTTACTAGTTTAACTGGAGAACAAGTTACTAAGAATGAATTAAAACATAATAATATGGCACCCTTTTTTGGTGGTAAAATGCGTGGAAGAACTGTAGATGCCAATATATCCGAATCTATTATGGATAATATGAATGGTTCTGGTAGTCAACGCATAAGAAAACAAGAACAAGCACCTCTTTTTAAACCACAAAAGGATATGCGATATGCTCATGGAACACCAAATCAAACCGATTTTTATCAATCACGTGTTATACCTGGTTCAAAAATGTCAAATGTGAAATTATGGAATGAAGAAAAGGTGGGTCCAGGTTTAGACGCAGGATATGGTACTGAAGGTCAATTAGGATTTAATTCAGGTATGGCTGCAAGAGAGAAATGGACAGATAGAAATGTCGATCAGTTACGTGCGGAAACAAACCCAAAATTAACTTTTGGACTAGAGAATCACGAAGGTCCAGCCCATTACTATAACAATGCACCTGCTACAAAAGAGACACAAGGTAAGGTAGAAAAATACTTACCTGATACTTATTTCATTAATACACCAGATAGATGGTTAACTACCACAGGTTTAGAGAAAGGTCAAACATCAAGAGCCATTCAAATGAACAAGGAAGTTAATAGAACTACAGCAACAAAGGAGTATTTCGGTGCCGATTCAAATCCCAATGGTAATAAAACATATATTTCAGGTGAACATGAAGCACCAAAAAGACCTCAATTAGATCCCAATCATATCACAAACCCTACTGCCAAGGGTGCTGGTGGAGCAAGCACAGGTGATTATGGTATTGGTGGGTATAAAGTATTGCCAAATAATCGTTCAACTGTTCAAAATGACTATGGGTTTGGTATTGTAAATGGATTCATGAAGGCAGCAGTAGCACCTATTATGGATATATTAAGACCTTCCAGAAAGGAAAATGTCATTGGAAATATTAATCCAAGTGGTAATGTCCAGTCAAGAGTCAATGCACCACGTGTATTTAATCCAGCAGATAGAACTGCTACTACTATTCGTGAAACGACCGAGGGTTTATTGGATAATAATCACTTGAATGTGGAGGGACAAAGAGATGGTGGTTACAAAGTGAGTGAACAACAATCCGTTGAACAAGAGAGAGATAGTACAAATCATGAATATTATGGTGATGGTGGCATGAATACAGGTGTATCATTATATAATGCTGCTTATAATCAGAGAAATAACGTGAATAAAACATACAAAAATAGACCGAACCAAGGAGGTATGGCAATGTTAAATAGCGAACAATATGTTCGAATTGATAAAAATGATGCTGATAGAAATAACAATAGAGCCAATGTAAGAAATGGAAACGGTGGAATTAATAATACAATACCATCTATAGAGACTTATGGAAAAATGAATATGCCACAATACTATGACAATTGTCAAGATTGCGAGAGAATCAATCCCGATATCTTAACTGCTTTCAAAGAGAATCCTTATACCAAGAGTTTAGGTAGTTATTAAATTCAATGATATTTTAGATAATTAGTATACCATAATAAATATAATTAAGATTAAAAGAAATAATAATATAAAAATATGATTATGTTATTATTTATATGGGTGATAAAACCGAAAATAATGAAACAATTGAAAACAAAGAGCCATTAGTATTAACCATGGAAGATTGTTTAACACAAGAGGAGTGTGACCATATGATTCGTATTTCAAAACCAGTTATGAAAAAAAGTCTTGTTAGTTATGCTAGTAAAGGCGTAGAATCCGCAGGCAGAACAAGTCATAATGCTTGGATACAACATGGTCACGACGAAATAACAAAATCTATTGGAGAGAAAATAGCGAAAATTGTTGGTCTGCCTCTTGAAAACGCAGAAGCATTTCAAGTAATCTATTATGATACAAATGCGGAATATCGTAGTCACTATGATAGTTGGGAACATAATGGTAGTGAAAAAACATTGCGATGTATGAAATATGGAGGAGCTCGTTTAAAAACTGCTCTCGTTTATTTAAATGACGTGGAAGAAGGTGGTTCTACCAAGTTGAATCGTTTAGATATTGATGTTTTACCAAAAAAAGGGAAATTATTACTATTTGAAAATACATATCCAGGTACAAATATAAAACATCCGTTGAGTGAACATGCTGGCATGCCAGTAATAAAGGGAGAAAAATACGCCTTTAATTTATGGTTCAAAGAATGTCATTCAAAGAAATTATATGCGGAATTTAATCCTGAATATTATAACAACAACAATATTCAAGACAATCTCTCTGTGGAAAATACTATATTCAATGTCACAACCACAACCACACCCACATCCACAAATACAGAACAAGCCTTATATAAATATACTCAATTAACAAAACTAAAAGAACCGTTTACAAAAGTGTCTGAAAAGAAAAACATATACAAGGTAGAAAGATTTCTGGAGGAAAATGAATGTAATCAAATTATAGAGAGTTGTGATTTTACAAAATCAAAGTCAAAATATATGAATTGTTGGGTTGGAAACGATAAATTCCCTGACACAATACATAAAATAGAGGAGGCAATCGGTATTCAATCCCGGTTTTTTGAAAATATGAATGTATTTAAATATGGTGAAAATCAAATACATGGTCCATTTATGGAAGCATACGATATTACAAGTGAAAATGGAAAGAAATATACTGAAAAGAAGGGTCAACGTGTTTACACAATTACCATACCTTTAAATAATAATACTACAACCAAATTTAATCATATAAATGAGACAATTGTTTCTACTACTGGTTCTATGTTAATATATGATAACATGTTACACAATTCCAAGTCGTCTAGAGATAAGGATATGGAGCATACGTTATACAATACAAACGAGAGTGAGACATATTTGTTGAATATTTACGTGAGAGAAAAGGATGCTGAAAATAATTTACCAATGGAATTAATTACGGATACTGTGTCGATTGATAATGCGACAATTGATACTGCTGTATTAGATAGTGTTGTAAATGCACCATTGAATACTGAAAATTATAAGGAAACCTATGATAACGTGTTGAAATTATTTGAACAAGATAAAATTCACGAGGGATGGAGGGGTTTAAACAGTTTTAATTACGTAATGAAGGGCAATTTTGATTATTTTAAAAATACAGTAGTTGAATATATACATAGTCGCACTCCTCCTATTATAGATGTCATAGATGGTGATATAATTGATATATTGAATGAAAACAATAATTCCGCTATGAATGATGACAATTTACAAAAAACATATGTATTTGACGAATATACTCCAGTAGTAGTTGAAAATGTATTGAATAAAAATGCTTTGACAATTTGTCAGCAATATTATTCTACAAATATTGAAAAGGGTGCTTATATATTAGGTGATAAACAATCAAAGAGGTTCAAGTCACATAACGAACCCTTGTCACGAATACTACATTATGAGATATTGCCTTTAATTGAGAAAATAGTGGGCAAGAAATTAATGCCATCATATACTTATTTATCGGCATATGTAAAAGACTCTGATTTACCCGCTCATACAGATAGGGCTGATTGTGAATATACAGTATCTTTTCTCATCAACAAACCGGAAAATTCCAAATGGCCTATTTATCTACACAAGGTGAAACAACCGGTAAAACACAAGGGAAGATCAGGTTTTACACCACCCAAGGAAGAATGTATTGCGGTAGATTGTAATGCTGGTGGACTCATGATATTCCAAGGTACAGACCATATACATTTTAGAGAGGGATTACCAGACGACTTTTATCATATCGTTTTACTTCATTATGTGAGTGTGTGATGAAAACGCAATGTCTGGAAATAAATGAAACAATCCAATTTATACAAACGAAAAAATATAATATAAAAATAATCTTATTGTTATATTATAAAAACTGTATGGATACTTCTATCTTTTTGTATGATGATATTGGAACTGATGAATTTGTTGATACTATTTTGACCTATATTCAAAACAAGGAATTTCATGATGGTCAAGTTGGACAACGTGTAGATATTAAACAAAAAAAACGTAAAGATTTTTACATTAACGAACGTCCTACTCTTAGAATGATAGATAATTATTTTTTTGATAAGATGTATCCCGAAATAAACACACATTTTGGTGATATTAAATATCGTGAGGCGTGGAAAATAGGAAAATATTATGGAGACCAAGAGGGATTTTATCAATCTCATAGAGATACAACGGGTGCTACAAAGTATAGAAAAATGTCCACAATATGTAGTTTAACGGACCCTGATGAATATGAAGGTGGTTGTTTAGTATTTGATGAATTAGGTCTAGAATTCAAATTGAAAAAGGGACAGGTTATTATATTTGACTCATCGTTATTACATAAAGTTACGCCAGTTACAAGTGGTATTCGCACAGTATTAATAGGGTTTATGTTTAATGATGAAGGGTGTCAAATCAAGCACGATATTTCTCAATACAACAACTTTTCCACATACATAGAGAGATATATACCCATTTTGGATAATATGACTCTTACCTATCCGCATTTAATAAAGAATACAGAGGCAAATAGCGTAACCCCGGTTGCCCTAGGAGACATAGATTATTCGGATAAGCATAAAGGACACCCTTGGAAAGATATGGACGATTATTACATGGAAGATAACGGTGGAGATACCTTATTGGTAACGTTTGCTGGTATGGGTTGGAAACAATCTATTCCCACCTTTATTTTCTATAATTTCTTAAAATCATATACAAACATAGATAAACTATTTTTGCGTGACATTAACTGTCGTTATTATATTGCTGGTATTAGAAATTCAACGACGTGCTTTAGAGACACTGTTGAGATGTATAGAGAATTAATAAGCCGAAAAAAATATAAACGCATTGTTGGTCTAGGATGCTCGGCTGGTGGGTATGCATCAATACTATATGGACAATTATTGGGATTTGATAAGGTACTTGCTTTTAGCCCTCAAACTGTGTTAACTGAACGTAAAGAAGATTTGATTGGCGACGTATATAATGCTCCCAAGACATGTAAGTGGTTGAGAACCTTATATCCGGAAGACGAAGAATACCAAAAAGCGTTGGATTTAAATAATTACCGGCCTTTTACGTGTCCAGTTGATATACATTATTCTGTAAATGGAAATAAAGGAGCTGATAAAAAGCATGCCATATATTTAGAGTCATCTAATTGTACTACCATAGAACATCCCGGTAATGATCATATGATAGCATTGACCTTGAGAGATAAAGGCAAACTAAAAGAAATTATAGATAAGGCTATTGGTATTGGTGAAGATATTGCCAGTGAAGATATTGTCGATATCATTTTATAAGTAATTTTGTATATATTTTCATATTTTCATATTAATATAATATAATGGAAAGTTCTAATTATATTAATAAAGCCTTTACGTACAAATACTGGTTATACAACTGATATATTATCTCTATTATTTTCAAATGAGATATATTTAGTATCACGAATAGGTTCAGTAGAATTTAATGCATGTCGTGGAGAACATTTATTACATTTTCCTAGTAAGAATATTATAGCTACAAAAAACAGCATAGACCAATATACAAGAAAGAATGCCGGTTTTTATTTTGTAAACTCAACTATTGTAGATGATAAACCATTAAACCAAAGGGAAATTTTTTATATTTTTCAAAATAAATATTTAAATTGTATGTTTCAAAGTAATTATATATTATTGTATTCATTTCATATTAATGATTTTAAAAAACAATATAACAGTGTTATAGACAAATTTAATATAGAACAATTTTACGAAGATATTGGGATCTACTTATTATTACTAGAATATTATACGACTGTTTTAAAAAAGAAGGTTTTATTTGTTTCTAATTTTACAAATACAATGAAATCTCAATTAAATAAATTTAAATTATTGTTTCCGGAATACAACATTAATACAGATATGTTTGTATTTTATACATCATATCAAACAATCGAAGGCAATACACCCCATGAAAACTGGTATGAAACATATAATATTATGGAAAATGATATATCAAAATTAGAATTTGATTATGTTATTATGGGATGTGGTTGTTATGGGCTACCTTTATGTAATTATACCCATAAAAATATGAATAAACCCAGTCTGTATATTGGTGCTACAATACAATTGTTATTTGGTATTGGTGGAAACAGATGGCTCAAACATCTACACAACCCCAAGAATTGGTTTACCAAATATCACAATGAACATTGGGTTAGACCAGATATTAGTGAAATGCCATTAAATCATAAACAGGTTGAAGATGGTTGTTACTGGTAAATATATTTATATATATATATATATATTAATATTAATATATGAATATTTCACTTATAAACGGTGCACATTTTGAAAGGGATGTTGTAGAATATTTAGTGAAAAATATTTTTCAAGGAGTATATATTTCTAATATATCTAATATTTCTCATGTTTCTAATATTTCTAATATTTCTAATTTACATGTTCCTAGTAAATTAAATTTATGTTTTTCAGCAAATTTAGATACAAAATATATACCAGGGAAAAGAAACCCCGGGAAAATAAACAAAGATATGTATTATACATTGGATGAAACTATATTAACTCCGTGTGTTTTTTGGACAGGCGAACCATTTAATGTACATGTAAATAGCATTACTGGTAATCATAAATATATGGTTATATCGTCATTAACAACAGATGGAAGCAGTATACGAATGCCATTTGCTAGTTTTGCTTACATTAAATTTTACATATACGATTATATTAATAAATATAAACCATTTTCTTGTTATTCTAAAAAAAAATATTTATTAGCTCATTGTTCTACGCGAAAAACTAAGGAAAGGACATTATTCATGAATACACTATTAAAAAAGGTAGATGACGTAACATCTGTTTGGTGTTTAGGTAAGGATAATCAATATACTTGTTCAAAACAAAATATTGATGATAATCATTTTGATTATTCAAAAGAAAATATTCCTCGAATAGGGTCATTAAAGAGAATATGTAGTTTAATACGTGAGTATTCCAATTTCAAATTTGTTCTAGCTATAGAAAATTGTGAAAAAGATGGTTATTTAACAGAAAAAATAATAAATGTTTTTATAGCGGGTTCAATACCAATATATTGGGGTGATCACGTATACGCTAAAAAACTATTTAATCCCAAATCATTTATATGTATACGAGATTTTGATTCATATGATTCATGTATTGAATATATTTTAAACATGACTGAAGAACAAATAAATAATATGTTACAAGAACCAATGTTCACAGATAATATTATTTCTCCTGAATTTGATATTACAAATTTCGAAGAAGGTAGTTTTTACGGTGATTTAAAAGACAAAATTCGTGGACTTGTTTTATAGACGTAGATGTAGACATATTTACACCCTTGGTAATTTAAAACGCCGTTTTCACAGAGTAAAAAACCAAGAATGTAAAATCAATAGTAGGAATTTCACCTACGATGGTCTAACTTTTTCCTCTTCCTTTTGATTATTTGAAGAGGTGAAAGACGAAATTTGAAAACAGGCAGGGCGTTCTTGCTTTTCTATCCAGCACTTTGTTAAGTTCATTATGTTGATTGCTGAATTAGCGTCTCGTGTTCTAAATACGATTTGTTTGACTTGGGGTCTCACGCATCCAGAACATACTAAAAGACGGAACTGCTTGTTTCCATCACTATGTCTGTAATAAGATAAATCGTTATTACATTCACAGCATTTTTTACTTGTATTACACTCGTTGATTGTTATTGTATCATACTTCTTATGGATTTGCTTTCTTAATCCTTTATTCATAGTAGGCATAAAGTGTTTCATTTGAGTGCTTCTACTCCAATTTCCTTTATTTTTTCTTCATTATCCATTACGATATTATATATAATAAAAAACATTTATATAATTTTTATTATAATTGTTTCAAAAACGGCGTTTTAAATTACCAAGGGTGTAATTTGTCTGACGATTACAGTTAATTTTGTGTTAAATAAAACTAATACACCATTATAATATAATAATACATTATAATATAATGGGTTATTTTCAAGTATGTGAAAAAGAAAAAAAAATATCAATTGTTTTAGGAGGGGGCTTTTTTTCATGGTGTAGTGTGAAATTGGATAACATAATATATTATTTTAACAAATATAAAGAAATACCTCAAATAATTGACGGCAGTTTATGTTTTCCACACTATAAAAAGAGTGAACATAAAAATATGGATATAACTAATCATTTTTTTACTGAACCCCAAGATGATTTCAATTATGATTATGACACAACTCCATCGTTTCATTTTAATCATCAATATACTCCATATGTAAGTTTTGATTTTGAATCTTATTTACCTTTTATAAATCATTATTTTCAACCAAGTGAACAAATATCAGATTTAATTGTGGAACTAGAATCTAAATATCAAATAGAATATAACAACACTGTATGTTTGTATTATAGAAATACAGATAAGAAATGCGAGACACCAATCGCATCTCATGTAGAATTTATAAATAAAACAAAGGATATTTTGACAAATAATGTAAATATGAAAATTATTTGTATGACAGATGATATTCATTTCGAAAAACTAGCTATTGAAACGTTCAAAGACAATATTATAATAATTAATGAAGTATCTAAAAGTATGGATAATTGGGATAAACGCGAATTAAAAGGGCGAAATTACGAACATGGACTTTATATGCTGGCGGCTGTATATATATTAAGTAAATGTCATAGTATTATTTGTGGTTCTGGAAATGTATCGTTATGGATAGCTTTATTGAGAGGAAACGGACAAAATATTCACCAAAATTTAAAATTAGAATGGGTATGATTTACCAGAATTATTTTTTAGTAAATAATGTTAAAGGATTTGTTTTATCTATATTTAGATCCCGTTCTATTACAGTAAATCCACACAGTTCAAACAATTCAATCATTTTTTGAATACCAATCCAATACCATCGTCCCCGACGTTTTTTTCCATTATAATCATCCTCCATTATTTTTTTTAATTTTTCAATATCATTAAAAATATTAAACTCTTTTTCAAAATTTTTTGTGCGATGAGGTTCAGTGTCAATAAATTTATAAATATCTGCATACGATATTAACAAAGAAGATCCGCATTTACATTTATTATACAATGAGGTAATTATACTTTTCGCATCATCGTAAGGTATAAATTTAAACATATCATAACTAAATATATAATCTAGACTATTGTCTGGTACTTTAGTCAATATATTATTCAATCCATGAATATATTTTATTTTATCGTCTTTTTGAACATAATTCCAGAAATAATTTTGTTCTGCTGATTTTTCATCAACACAATATAATATTTTGCCTATTTTTCCCAATAATATACTCCATTGACCACCTCCTGGACCAAGTTCTAAGATACATGAATCATTTCTTACATTTTTTTGTAAATATTTTTCTATTCCAAATTGATTTCGCGTATTATTATAACCAGACATAGGTCCATATTTAATTTCACTTATATTTAAACTAGACGATGTATTATTATTATGTGTAAGAGTCACATTTTTATTTATAGTGTCAATTATATTATCAATTTGTATTAACGATAACTTTGGAAATGTCTTTTGTAAAATGCTTCTATATGTTTTCATTACATTCGGTATTCTTGTAGTTTTATTAAACACGTTCATTTCTTCGCTTATAGTCATAAAATCAGTATTATTTATAATACTTTGTAATTCGTCATATGAATCAAAGAATAATATATGAGGCATGTTATTACTGTCATAGTAATCCGCACGACTTAACCAAAATTCTATAAAATTATCTACAGGAGGAGAATTTCCAGTATTTAATGCTTCATTAAAACATTCGGGAGGCTTAAATTGAAAGTATTTGCTACCAATATTAGGATATTTACCTGTTCTAATTAATTCTGTTAGAAACGTTTTGGACGGAAATATCATAGGAACATTAGCTGAATAGTATTCAAATATAGACATTGTACTTATTTCATAAGGAAGAACTATAATTGCTTTATAACTATATAATGAAGACCATTCGTATCTCCCCCCCAAATCGTCCTTATACACTATATTTTCAATATTAGGTAATAAATCTTTCCTAGTTGTTCCGGTTACAATTATTTTTCCAGTGTGTCCTGTATATTTTGAATTTGTATATAAACAAAGAGACGGTAAATGAGTTGATTTTATATTTGTACCTAATTCTAGAAATCGTTGGTCTCCCTTATTATTCGATATAGAAATTAATTGTCCGCTTTCATTCATACGAATAAGGGATTTATTCAATTCAATTAACATGTCATCATTTCGTCCATTATTCCAACAATATGGTTGAACATATCTACAACTATTTACCATAAAAATAGGTTTTTTGTATTTTTCAAACAATAAACAAAAAACGGGAGTATGTGTAACAATAAAACCGTCAAATGTACTTAAAAAATCATCATATTCTTCTTGAAAATTATTAATCATATTTATATCTAATTTTTTCCACGAATCGGCGTTTACGTGTTTAACTTGTTGTTTTGTTTTATTGAAAACCCATGTATGCCCGCTTATGCTCCAATCAGTTATTTCAATATCATTTGATATATTTGAAAAAACATGTTTTATATCTTCAATTACACTAATATGTAAATCTAAATTGAATATTTTCACCTGTTTTGTTAATCGATATTTCACATTACATTTTAAAGCTTTATAATATTTATCAATATTGACTATATTTCCTACAAATCCACTATCTATTGAATTATGTGATGGAAATGGTAAATGATTATCTAATTTTTTTCCACTTGAATAATGCTGAATATATGAGTGTGAATAATTATTAAAAAATATATCATCTGTTATTTTACAATCTATAGCAAAATCATTTTGTAAATCATTATACTGGGATGATATTTTTAAAAGACTACTAGTATAGTCAACTTCAAAGTCATTTTTTAAACCAAACATTCCTCCCGCCACGTTCCACGTATGTTGTCTATTATCACTCATTATATGTAATAGTTCATCTTTTTGTAACCATTCATCAATACATGCTTTTTCGCGCCAATTTAAAACAGAATCTAAATCTCTTGATATCCAAACACTAACATTCTTATCGTCACATGGTAAAAAACGAAGCGCGCGCAAACATGTATTCGTATCAACCATTATTACTTCCAAATCTTCCAACTCCAACAATGGTTCAATATATTTATATGACTCATTGTATGGGATATATACTCTACAAATCCAATCAGGATATATTTGTTTTGCTAGCTCATAGTTTACATACATTCCTTTTAAAAAATTCCTTTTTTCATCACGTTGTTTTCCAATACCATACAAAGAGAAACTAATAATTTTTTTATTTGGTTTATCTATTAATTTGCGATATTGGTATTTAATATAATGCTTATTTTTATTCAAAAATATATTATCGGGGAAAAATAGTTTCCAGCCTATTCCGCCACCACATACACCATTGAGAACCCATGAACATTCCTCTGGTTTATGAACAATATCTTTATTTGTATAATACTTATATGGTTTATTTTGAATATAATTACCATAATGAATATGATGTGACACTGTACTACCTACATATCCAATAAATACGTCTGCCTTTTCGCAGATATATTTCTGTAATAAAAATTGAATGACCAATTTATTAGTAATATTTGGAAAATATTTGTCCAAATCTATGCTTTCTATCATGTCTTCCGTGAACGTAATATTGGATTCAATATTGTTACTGATATTAGCTAAATATAATGTGTCTTTTCTGTCTGCCATAATTACAATTTCCTTATTACAATCATTGTGTTTTTCTATTATTTCTAGAACATGCTGAATATCATCAGTACAACGGGAATTTACCACGCTCGTTGATAGTCGGGCATCACCAAACCTAAAATGAATCGCCATGTATTTATCGGGATATGATAGCTGATTAAAAATACAATAAAAGGATTCATGTAAATGAGTCAATGATTCGCATATATTTGACATTAATTGATAATTATTAGTGGATGTTAGAAAATTAGAAAAACACCGAGAAGCATTTGATTCCGTTATGTAAATATACTGACGTGACCAAGTTGATAGGTCAATAATATGTGGTTTTCTACCATTTAAAAACTGTTTAATGACTACATTATTAATATTATCTTTATGTAGCGTAAATATTTCCTTGTCTATGAATCCTATTTGGGAAAATTTATTTCCAAATAGTACATTATTGGTTTTTTCCGTATCACTTAATATTTCGTTATACTTTTCAGGTACCGCACCGTAATGTACTTCTATACCATGAGGCAAATATTTTAAATAATCATCGCTAAAAAAATCCAGAATGGTTCCATAATTCCACGAAGAACTACCACAATGACATAATGGATTTTTTATTAATAAAATCAATTTACGATTACTTATATTAGCTAAATAAATTGCGGTTTCAAGTGAAAATAATTGATTACAAAAACCAACACCACTGAATAAATCATACACTAAATAATTCATTCGCGGTATTTATTATATAATAAACGTGGAATAATATATTATATAGAATAACGTAAAAAGAATTAAAAAGTAATCACCTAAATAGTATAATATACCGATTGATGTCATTAACCATTCATGAAAATATTGTAGAGAAACTAAATAATTTCATAGAACATAAGAAAATACCGAATTTAATATTTCACGGAGCTTCTGGTTCTGCTAAGAAAACGATTTTATTCAATTTCTTAAAACAAGTTTATAAAAATGAGACGAATTATATGAAAAAATATGTCATGGTTGTAAATTGTGCACACGGCAAAGGTATAAAATTTATACGTGAAGAACTCAAATTTTTTGCTAGAGCAAATATGAATTTACATGAAGGAAATATATTTAAGAGTATTTTATTATTAAATGCCGATAAATTAACGATTGATGCTCAGTCGGCTTTAAGACGTTGTATTGAGCTATTTAGTCACTCAACACGTTTTTTCATTGTAGTAGACGATAAATATAAACTATTGAAACCGATTTTATCCCGTTTTTGCGAAATATTTATCCCTCAACCACTTGTAAATGGCAAAGAAACCAATTTACACAAATATAATTTAGACAAATGTTTTTCTTCTACCAAATTCAATAAACAAAAAAATACCAAGTTTAAGAATGATATGGAAAAAATTAAAGACCAAGATGTAATGACAATAAGTGAGACCCTTTATGAAAAAGGGTATAATGCATTGGATCTAACTGAATATATTAAAACAATGAAAATAGATGAAATGAAAAGATATGAATATTTAGTATTTATTCAAAAGATAAAGGGTGAGTTTAGGGACGAAAAGGTTCTTATGGCGTGTATATTGAATTTTATTCTAAAGCGTTTAGATTACCAATTAGAAAATATTTCATTTATGTAAATGGACGACTATTCTATAGCAAGTTTACAAGAGTCTAGAAACGAGTGGTGTGCGAGATTAATCAATATATTCACACCATTGACGATTGAAGGATTTAAATCGATATTTGACGAATCGTGGAAATTGTGTCAAGAAAATAATGAAACCGAAAAATATTTGATGACGTTTCAAAATTTTCTAGCTAGAATTCCCAAATGGAATCCGGCTATTTTAGAAGAAGAGACCAAACGCATTAGTGAAAAAAGCAACTGTGGTTATTTAACCGATTTAATCAGTTGTGTTCATATTATTCAATTGAAAAGTTTAACATGTATGCGTGCTGGAAATAAACAAAAGAAGATTGATATTAGTGTACCTTCGTTAACTGACTTTGTTCATAAGGTATACATAAATGCTGCTAGAAAATTATACACAAACATTTATTTATTCGAGAAGAATATTAGTCCTCTTCAAATACAAAAGCACAACCGTGAATTAGAATTAATTGTAAGAGAGCAAATTTTAGATACAATACGTGATAATATTCCAGTAGAGAATATTTTAAAGGTATATTTAGACGAGTCTATTGAAGAAGATATTCAAGTAGAAGAAAGTGAAGAAATCATTTCTACTGAACCAATTATTGAAGAAAGTAAAGAGGGTGATGAGAACGAAAAAAATGATGATGTAGAAGAAGATGATAAAATAGATACAACCAATGATGACACTAATGATGATAACCACCCTAAAAGTGAGTTGCGTATTGACCCGTTAGAACCAATCGAATCAACATCTAGTAATCATGATGGGAAAATTCAATTTAATGATATAGACAAAGCTATTAGCACAACTCGTGAAATTGAAGAAATATCAGCCCCTAAAAATGTAGAACGTTTGGAACAAATTAGTAACGAAAGACATGAAGCGAGAAAACTAGAAGAGGAAGAGGATGACGAAGATGAAAAAATAAAAATAGGTGACAAAATAAATCTTACTGAATTAGATGTTCATGATTTAGAAAAACCCAAAGTATTGAATAAAGTACCAATTGGACTAGAAGAGATAGAAGTTTTGACATAAATCTACTTTTACACCATTGAATATGTAAAATGGGACAAAATAACAATACATTTACTAATTCGTAAAATTTACATTAACTTTCTTTTAACTTAATGTAAATGACAGATATTTTCATATATGCTTTAGCCATAGCGACAACCTACTTCTTGTTCAAGTTTTTAGAAATGAAATTTGTTCAAGACGATGAAAAGAAGCCATTAAAAGTTGTTATGAAAGAATCATTGGTAGTGTATTTTGCCTCTGTAGTAGGTATTTATATGTATTCACAATTTGATACTAAGGAAATGAAAGTTGGTGGAAAAAATACCATGGCATTTGTAGATAAACCTGCTTTTTAGCCGACCTATATAGTTGGTAATTACCTGTAAATTTGTATTATTTTACTTGATATCAAGAAATAATACAAATTCGTAAAAACAAAAACAAAAACAAAAACAAAAACAATATAATCTTCAAGGGTGTTATTTACTGTAAGTTAGGAATTTTGTCCAAGTTCATTACCTTGGCGTTTTTATTGAGTTTTTTCTTACCAATAACATAATCCTTAAACACCTCATTAGATAATTGTTCATGAGGAATAGCACTATGAATTGTTCTAGCTATCATTTTATATAATTTAAATTCAGGATATCTCTCTTCACCACTATTTTTATAAAGAATATTTCTACCTTTATCATCGAGTAACCATGAAGAAATCATCTTAGCAGTCTTGTTCTTCTTGAATACCAATTCTGCCTCAAATACATCTTCTATAAAATGGTCATATAAGCAACACGCTAGTCTACATAAATCAAAACTATAATTTGGTTCTAATCGGGGTTTATTATTATCCAAATAGGGTTCACAATTATATTGAGATGCTGCATCTCCCTTAGGATGGAAACTATCACTACACATAAGTTGTCCATTGAATTTATAAATAGACCTACCAAAGTCAATAATCTTGTATATTTTACCAAATGTAGGTACCTTATAAGTAATATTATTTAATGAATAATATAAGAATTGTTTCTCGGTAGGGACATACATAATATTATTTGTATGTAAATCATTGTGGGTAAAAGAAAATGTCTTTTGAAACACTGTCAAACTCATTATTATTTGAAACAAACAGGATGTCCATTCTGTATTGTCTAACATGTCATTTTCCATTAAATAATCCAAAGTGTTCTCACATTTTTCCATGGTAATCATTTGAACCGGGAAATTAAAAATAGAGCAAAATACGTCTTCTTCTTCTTCTTCTTCATCACTACAACTATCATTGCTACAACTGCTACAACTATTATCATCATCTTCATTACCACTACATTCATCATCAGATAATTCATCTATAGACGTATTTGATGATTTTGAACTATACGTTGATGCTGAAGAAACTGACGCAGATGAAGATTTATTCAATGGTTGGTCATATATCAATACTTCACTTAAATCAATGACATTTACATTGCTATGGATGGACGATTGTTTTGTTTCATCGTTTGAAGTAAATAGAGAGAAATCATCATTATTAAAAGAGTCTAACGTCAAATCTGTCAACTCGCCATTTATCACCAATTTCTTTTTGTTGGTTCGTGAATCTATATTGAATATAGTAGCATGAATGTCATTATCAATAGTATAGTGTTGATCTTTATTTTTATGAAAAAAATCACTTTCATTCAAATACTCAATATCATCTCCAATATTATACTGAAATTGTTGTTGTTTGCCTAAAAAGGAACCATAATAATCAATACTGTTTAAAAAACCATAATTATGTAATAACTGACTAGATATATAAGTAAAAAATGAGTCTATATACGCTGTGTTGTTTTTATCTAACATTTTAGGAAAAGGGCATTCTGTATTATATTGTGGCAATAAAATCATATCACTAGATGATATATCATATTTACCAGTTAAATACTTTAGTGGATCTAGTAAAGGTGAAAATTTACAAAAGACCTCTTTATTGAAAATATTACTAGAATTATCAGACACAGTTGCTTCGATTGTATTTTTATTCACTTCTTTCTTCAATGTATGGAGATAGAATTTTTGATTTAAATTAATACTATTGAAATTAGTATTATTGAGAGAAAAGAACTTTTCATACAAAGGAACATAATTTTGTAGATTATTCAGTCCTAAGGAAGAGTTTTCTAAAGCTTTAAACAAGTCTTCATTTTTGTTTTTTCGGTAGTACAAAGAAAAGTCCATTCTTTATTATTCTAATAGTAAATATAATAAGTCATTTAAACTTATTTTTTCGTAATCATTTTACATTTTTTTTCTGTTTAGAAGTTAAAGCTATGTCACTTGATATGAAAAAGTTCGATATGAAAAATATTAGTTTTCGTCCTGATGAAAATAAGGGACCAGTTGTTGTATTAATTGGTAGAAGAGATACTGGTAAAAGTTTTTTAGTGCGTGATTTACTATATCATCATCAGGATATTCCCATTGGAACAGTTATATCTGGCACTGAAGCAGGTAATGGTTTTTTTGCTGAACACGTGCCTAAATTATTTATTCATGATGAATACCAGTCGGCTATTATTGAAAATATATTAAAGAGACAAAAGACTGTTTTAAAGCAGATTAAAAAGGAAATGGAGGCATATAAAAGAACAAATATAGACCCTAGAGCATTTGTCATTCTAGATGATTGTTTATATGATAACAAATGGACCAAGGACAAACTGATGAGACTGCTATTCATGAATGGTAGACATTGGAAAATCATGTTAATTATTACTATGCAGTATCCTCTAGGTATTCCACCAAACTTGAGAACCAATATTGATTACGTATTTATATTGAGAGAACCGTATATTGCGAATAGAAAACGTATATGGGAAAATTATGCTGGTATGTTTCCAACATTTGAATCGTTTTGTCAAGTCATGGATCAATGTACTGAAAATTTTGAATGTCTGGTTATTGACAATAACGCCAAGTCTAATAAATTACAGGATCAAATATACTGGTACAAAGCACAAAATCATAGCAATTTCAAGTTAGGTTCAAAAGAATTTTGGGAATTATCTAAAGATATTGGTAGCGATGATGAAGATGAAATATATGACCCAAATAGTGTACAGAAACGTGGAGCTGGGCCTAAAATACAGGTTAAAAAAAACAAATGGTAAAATAAATAAATGAACTAACAACTAATATGTGTATAGAAGTAGAATAATTTTTTTGTATTGTTATTATATAATGAGTAAAAATACAAAAAATAATACAGATGAAATACCTAAAAATATTGGTGGTGAAAAAACAAATATAGATTTAGAAATTAACGATATCAAGGTGAATAAAAACGCAGAAAAAAATACAGATACCAATAAAAAGCAAGGTGGTGATGGAAATAAAAAAGGAAACGATATGATTGCTACCAATAATAATAATAGTAGTAATAGTAATAGTAAACCATCTAATAAGATAATAAAATCATCTAGCTCATCTAATATAAATGAAAATGATATGACTGACAAAGATAGTTATAAAGGTACGAGAGAATTTATTATATTTCAAAATGAATTACATTCTACTATAAACAATAACCTATATATTTTGAAAGAATGTAAATCCACAAAACGATTATTGGACATCAAATTCAGTGAACTAGAAACGTACATTAATTATATTCAAATATCTGTGATTGGTTTCTCAACATTGTCGGGGTTTTTACAATCAACCAAAAACTATTTTGGTACAGCTGAATCAATTGTATCTGTATCTGGTATTGGTATTTCAACATATATTAGTCTTATCTTATCTGTTTCAAAGTATTTTAAGTTGGATGAACAGAAAGAAAGAATACATAATTTACGAGAGAAATACGCTAACTTACATAATAAGATAGAATATAGAATGGATGTCTTGGGACCACGTACCAAGACGGAATTATGGGAACATCAAGATGTCAAGGAAAAATTAGAGGAATGGAAACAAATAAAGACAGAGATGGATGAGGAATATCTCACTATTATTGAAACCAAACAAGGATTGACAACTGAATATGAATCTATTATGGATTCCAAGGCTAGAAATAAAAATTATATTACTGACCGTAATTTGGTTTTAAGTAATCGCAAACAATTATTCACAGCTTTACAACATCATAACGCATTAGAAGCTACTATAAAAGAATCAGGGATTACGACAGATTTTACCAGTGCAATAGAATTACCTGACGATGATTTGAATAATTGGGACGATCCTGTGTAAGTATACGACAATATACATTACCAAAGTGTAAACGATAATCAATAATAATATATTTTTGATAATTTGATATATTATTATTTATTTACAGTGTAAAGAAGTTGTAATTAGATTAGATTAAATACTATTAGTTAGTTTGGAAAGTCCTTTATCAGTTTTATCATTAGTAACAATATTTTCTCCTTCAAATAATTCGCTCTTGATATCTTCAATCGTGACATTTTCACCCATATTTGCTTCTTGAGTATTCATATTCGCTACAGAAACCAAATCTCCATCTTTATTGATTGTTTGAGTTAATTTATTACCGGACTCAGCTGCTTTTTTCTTATTTTCCTCAATAGCCTTTTGTTTGGTTTCTTTTACACGAGTATCAAACTCGTCTTTGGCCTTGTCTTCATTTTTCTTCTTTTCACTCATTAATTCATTCAATGTTTCCTCCATATACTCAACACGACCAGTTTTGTATGCCTCTGGATGAAATGGAACCCAAATACCAACTGGACCGACGTAAACATCATGATTTGGATCATTTTGTCTTAGCATCTTACATCTTAGTTCGGCTTCTTGTTGTGTAGGGAAAACACCACGAACTTTGATTCCACGGACAGATGTTTGGAAAGAATGTGTTTCACCAAATTCTTTCTCAAGACGATCTTCATGTTCATCTAAAAAATTCTTATAATCATCTTCGATAGTAGATGTTAATAATTTTTCCTTTTCATCCTTAGAAAATTCTTTGAAATCTTCTGTAATTTTATCAAAATCTAGATGATATTTGTAAGATACAAAATTTAGAAACTGAGTAAATTTCTCCAATGATTTACTAACGTCCCACATCTTAATAAAATTCTCAAATAAAAACATATCTCTTTGTTTAATGATTTGTTCGGGTGAAATAAAAGATAGACACGCGAATTTTTGTCCAGCAATTGATTTATCTTCATCCAACAAATCAATATATTTAGCATTATCACTTCCGTCTGGATTAGTCTTTAAAGTAACATTGGGTAATATGTTTGTAGTATCAATAGGTTTAGAAAAACTCATTATAAATAGATAACGTATTTATTATTTAAGTGATTTTAATAGAAAACTATAATGTTTCGTAATGATTCGTAATCATACACATGAATTTATAATGTAATTCTTTGGAAAAATATTTTTTTCTTCTTAATTTATATAATATGTTAGGTGATATGTTAGATTTAGGTGAATTAGTCAAGAGAGCTATTAAATATCTCGTAGAGGGTTTAATGGTTGCCATTGCTGCATATGCTATCCCCAAGAAGGGTATGAATTTAGATGAGGTCGCACTCATTGCTTTAACAGCTGCTGCTACATTTAGTATCCTTGATACTTATGTTCCAAGTTTAGCAGTAGGTGCACGTTCCGGTGCTGGATTCGGTATTGGTGCCAACCTCGTTAAATTCCCTGGAGGATTTTAAGTGGTGGTTATAGAATGAAAAAACATTATCATACTAGGTGATAATTTAATTTATAAATATTTAATTAAATTATATGTTGTTATAAATTGTCGACTGTGCTATTCTATTTCTTCGTAAATCGTAGCGAATACTCCAACTACCATAAGATTGGCAATGCTCGCTACAAAAGTAACAATCTAACCATGATATTTTTTTATATATAGCATTACGTTTATCTATTTCCAGTTCACAATTATCATTGTGACAACATGTTGTATTTGTAACGTATAATAGTTCGTCTAATATATCACTCATCTTTACACGGTGATCTGGAATATATATATCCTGTATATCCTGTGTATACTTTGTCATTTAGATGTCCAAAGGTGTATAATTAATTCTTATTATAGTATCATTTTATACACATAATCAATAATCAATTTTTATTGAAAAATGCCATTATACAAATCTTATTTAGAGGAAAACTACATAAATACATGTTGTTATTGTATATCATATAATATAATATAATATGACCACGTTGGTAGCAGAATATATATGGATCGGTAGTAATAATGAGTTGCGAAGTAAAAAACGTGTTATTACAAATGTAGTGGGTATAAGAAGTGAAGATGATTTGAGTATACTTAAATTTCCGGATTGGAATTATGATGGTAGTTCAACTGGACAAGCAAAGGGGAATGATTCGGAAATTGTGATTAAACCCAAGTCTGTTTTTAGAGACCCTTTTTCTTTAGTAGGTGATCTAAAAAGATATAACTCATATATTGTTATATGTGATACTTATTTACCAGATGGACTTCCACATTCTACTAATCAACGTGAACCAGCTAACAATATATTTAAACTTGATATTGATCAAGAACCATGGTTTGGACTAGAACAAGAATATTTTTTAATTGATCCTGAAACAAATATGCCATTAGGTTACGATAAAAATGGTAAGCAGGGACAATATTATTGTAGTGTTGGCTACGAAAATGCGATTGGTCGCGAGATAGCTGAAGAACATTTGAGGATGTGTTTATACGCTGGTATTAAAATTAGCGGTATGAATGCAGAAGTAGCACCTGGTCAATGGGAGTTTCAAATAGGTCCATGTATAGGAATTGAATCAGGAGATCACTTGTGGACTGCGAGATATATTTTACAAAGATTGGGTGAAAAACACAAGGTTAAAATCAATTTTGAACCCAAACCTTTAAAAGGTGATTGGAATGGTTCAGGGTGTCATGCCAATTATAGTACTAAATATATGAGAACGGGAGTATTTGGTAAGACCGGTCTAGAATATATTAACGAAGCTATTTATAAATTATCAAAGAATCATGATGAACATATGAAAATATATGGTTCAGGTAATGAAGAAAGAATGACGGGTGAGCACGAAACAGCATCTTATGATAAATTTACAGATGGCGTTGCGAATCGAGGTGCATCAGTAAGACGTGGTCATGATACACTAGAAAATCACGAGGGCTATTTTGAAGACAGGCGTCCTAGTTCAAATTGTGATCCCTATTTAGTTACAAGTGCTATATTTAAGACTACTTGTCTCTAGATATTATTGGATTACTCAACCGGTGATTTATTATAATTTATTATAATTTATTATAATAAATTGTGAATTATAACATATTTTTCATAAACAGTATTTCTCTTTCCTGTTCATAGACAATATTCTTAGCTAATCTATACAAATAACTATTGTATATAAAGTTGTCATCATTTTTTAGTAACTGTTTGGTAGTGGTAATTGCGGTAGAATGATGACCAATCATTCTTTTTAACCATTCTGTACTATTTACAAACACTTGTTTTCGTAATAAAAATACGCTAGCTATGCTTAATAATATACCTGTACAAAATATGGTTCTGTCAAAATGCCCCATATTTATATAATGAACAATTTGATGACTCCATATCATATTAGATGCCATAAATAAACCACTATATAATAGTGTTAATGATAAATAAATATCCGTTAAATTGTGTGCTAATATATTCATCGGGTTTATTGTTATTCCAATGATAAACATTACTACAAATAACACAAGTTGCTGTGAAAATATACCATTGATCATGTCTCTCTATATAATACTTGGAGAAATCATTATATAATCTCTCTAATTATTTTACGTATTACACAGTTATTATAATCAAATAAGATATAAAAAATTGAATTATACACATAATTCCACCAGATATTATGTAAGAATTTTTTATTCTATTTATATGTTCAATTTGAATGTCTGGACATTTTTTTAATTTGCCACATTTATTAGCTAAATATGTCATGCGTTCATGATATGGTAATAATGAATATAACATATAAAACGTAGACATCAATATAAGCCCTATAGATATACCCTTGGATATAAATGGATCGAATTTAATGGCGCCTTTTCTAGCCAAATTATAAAATATTAAACTAGTAGCCGTTATTATTGCGGATAAATTAAACCAACCCATCAATATTGATTCAGGTATATACATTTTTTCTGAATAACCCAAATCATTTATTAAATTTTCGGTATCCATAGTATCTATATAATACTGATATATTTTAACATTTCAGTATTATGTTCTAAAATTAGATGATGATTACACCATTGAATCATTGAATCATTGAATCATTGAATCATTGAATCATTGAATCATTGAATCATTGAATCATTGAATGTTAATGGTTTATATGGTAGGAATAAATTCCCAATCCAATTCCAGGCATATTTTTTTCCAAATTTCATCTTGTTCGATTCTTTTTTCACGATCTTTTAACATTGGGAAATAAGGCAAAAACTGTCCTTGATCCAATAATTCACATAATTTATAAACAGTGTAATAATAGTTTAAAAAATTTACACGGTCATCCGGACAAAATTTCGCATACGGACCTTGTATTTCCATAAATAAATTACATAATGAATCCTCCAATTCTGGTGTCATTACCGGTGGTTTTATACCCAATTTATCCTTGATGAACGGTATATGTTCATAATACTTATTATATCCAAGTTTTTTTAATATATCCTTTGCTTTTTTATTGTTTAATTGAGACAAATCAATTCTCTCTTTGCGAATTTGATTTTTAATATTTTCAAGCACTTCTTCTGGTATTTGTGTTGTCTCTTTTGCTTGAAATTGTGCTAATATTTCACGGAAATGATTGATTCTTTTATATGCATAAAAACATGCTTCTTTTGGTGGTTCTTTATAAGATGGTTTTTCATTTTCAACCAAATATTGAACGTGTTTATGACATTGATTACATACCATAATACCTTCATGGTCAATGGGAATTAATTCACCCTTTTTACAATATTGACAAATATCAGAAATAACTACAAACTTGTTAACGTCTATAAATGATTCATCCAGATTTGACAAATACTGTTGAACATTGTCTTTAATGTGAGATGTATGTATTTCTTCATCATCGTTATGTATTTTAAAGAAAGTATTTAGTAATTTTGTTTTATTATCATTCATTGAAATATTCTTTTTGTTTTCAAAATAATCAAAAATATGTTTGTTATTATTTAAATAATACTGCTTCTTTGCTTTTTTTGACACATTAATTTGTTCCTTGATATCTCTCAAGGTATCTTGAATTTCTAATTTTTGTTCAACGGATAATATAGATGATTCGTTCTCTAATAAATTCAACAGATATTTCTTCTTTGCTCTCAAATTAGGTAGTATTTCATTTTTTTCATTGTTAAATTCAAGTTCTAATTCTTTATGTTTACTATCCAATGTAACAATACTTTTTTCATCCATCATGATTTTTTTATTTGTTTTATGTTTAAATGAAGGCATAATTCAATCTATAGAATATTTGTATCATTATTTTTAATATATAATTTGGTTAATTAATAAGAAATACAACAAGTTATAATTAATATTATGTTTTCTCTCTATGAATCAATAATGAGTGTTAATGTTGGTTATGAACCAAATGATGACAATAGATTAAGTGACGAGATGTTATGTATGATGATGTATTTCCAAGACTATTTAGACAATGATTGGTCTCTTAAAAAGAGAAAATCTTGTTATATTCTCAAAAAAAATAATCGAAAAATTATTGTACCTGATTGTATTTATTTAACAACTTTGGACAAAACAACAACCTTTATTAATAATATTCCAAAAGTAAAAAAAAAACATAGCGATTGTTTTGATGACGATAAATCGTGTACTGATGAAAAATATTTGCTATATTTTATGTTTAATACTTTAAAAAACGGATGGACTGTGAAGAAATCAAGTAAAACCGATGAAAAATACGCATTTATTAAAAATCATGAAGGAAAAACAGAGTATTTTTCGAACAATTACATACATACATTCTTGAAGGAGAATTTTAATTTTAAATTAATTAAATAATTTCATGTAGGTTCGGCGGATTTTCCAGAAAAAATAAAATATTTAGCAATAATATAACCATGGGAGGTGGATTAATGCAACTCGTAGCTTACGGTGCCCAAGATGTATATCTTACAGGTAACCCACAAATTACTTTCTGGAAAGTCTCTTACAGACGTCACACAAACTTTGCAATGGAATCCATTGAACAAACATTCAACGGACAAGCTGATTTCGGTCGCCGTGTTACATGTACCATCAGCAGAAACGGTGATCTTTGCTACCGTACTTATCTTCAAGTTACTCTCCCAGAGATTAACCAACACATGAAGAACGGTACAGCTGATGCTGCTGCCAATGCCGGTGTCTATGCACGTTGGTTAGATTTCCCAGGAGAGCAACTTATCTCTCAAGTTGAGGTTGAGATTGGTGGTCAACGTATTGACCGTCAATATGGTGACTGGATGCACATCTGGAACCAACTTACCCTTACATCCGAACAACAACGCGGATACTACAAGATGGTTGGTAATACCACCCAACTTACATTCATCACTGATCCTTCTTTCAATGATGTTGACGGACCATGTGAGTCTAACGCTCCTCGTCAAGTCTGTGCTCCACGTAACGCTCTTCCTGAGACTACTCTTTACGTTCCTCTTCAATTCTGGTACTGCCGTAACCCAGGACTTGCTCTTCCTTTAATCGCCCTTCAATATCACGAAGTCAAGATCAATCTTGATATCCGTCCTATTGATGAATGTTTATGGGCTGTCAGCTCCCTCACATGCGAAACCTCTAAGAAGGGTGTCAAGGTCACAACTGCCTATAACCAATCTCTTGTCGCTGCATCCCTCTACGTTGACTACGTCTTCTTAGATACCGATGAACGTCGCAGAATGGCACAAAACCCTCACGAGTACCTCATTGAGCAACTCCAATTCACAGGTGATGAATCTGTTGGTTCCTCAAGTAACAAGATCAAGCTCAACTTTAACCACCCTGTTAAGGAGCTTGTCTGGGTTGTCCAACCTGATGAAAATGTTGATTACTGTTCTTCTTTAGAGTGTGGTCAAACACTTTTCTCCACTCTTGGTGCCCAACCTTTCAACTACACTGATGCTGTTGATGCTCTTCCTAACGCCATCCACTCTTTCGGTGGACCAGAAGGTGTTGCCGCTTCATCCGAGGCTTACATCACTTCTGCTGGTCTTTTCCAAGACGCTGGTGCTGCCGATGCTACCACAACCACATGGTGGAATGGTGCAGACGCTGCAAATTCCTACAATGCCCCTAATCTTGGCCAAACAGGTATCGCAAACTCTGGTGTCTCTGATGCTGGTACTTTCGTACTCTCTGAGACATCTCTTGACATGCATTGTTGGGGTGAGAACCCAGTTGTCACTGCCAAGTTACAACTTAACGGACAAGACCGCTTCTCTGAGCGTGAAGGTACATACTTTGACCTCGTCCAACCTTACCAACACCACACACGTTCCCCAGACACAGGTATCAATGTTTACTCATTTGCCCTTCGCCCTGAGGAACACCAACCTTCCGGTTCATGTAACTTCTCCCGTATCGATAACGCAACACTTCAACTTGTTCTTTCCAACGCCACAGTTGAGGGTACCAAGACTGCCAAGGTTCGTGTCTATGCTACTAACTACAATGTTCTTCGTATCATGAGTGGTATGGGTGGATTAGCATACAGTAATTAATTTAACTATATTATTTATATATTATTCATTAAACTAACTTAAACATATATCATATTATACTATTATAATATGATAACTACATCATCTGCTTATCCTAAACGCAGTGTTAAAAAAAATACTGGTTATAAAATTGTCTTTGGAAATTGTGTTTCATGGACTGGAGAACATACTACTAGACTTACTATTTATCCTAGTAAAGAATATCATAGTACAAATGGTGGATTTTCCAATGCTATTAATATTACACTAGATGAAGATGATTGGACAGATTTACAAAATATAGATAAAAAATTAAATTTTACAAAAGATGACGAGTATCCATTTTATAGAGAAAATAATCGTTCAATATCTATATTAGAATATTTATTTGGTTATAAACCAAGTGATAATATATATGTTTTTAAAAATAATGATAATATGGATTTAAGAAGAGAAAATATAACTTGTTATCCACCCATTTATAGTCAGTTAGTAGAAAAGTATAATATAATTGATTATATACCGGGACATGTTAAGACTATTGGACAACATGCATATAAAATGAAAAATCCTATTTGGAAAATTAAAGAAAATGAAAAAGAATATTTTTTAATGTATTGCGAAAAAGATACATTATGTAAATTATGTCCGGTCTCATATCAAAAAATATTAGATTTTGAAATTGAAAACAATAATGGTGAAAAAATGACTTTTTTTAAAAATGGAACTAATTATATTTTATCTCATTTTGGAACCAGTGGTATTCATATCCATCAAATTATTACTGGTTGTTATGGTAATGGTAAAGGAACAAAGAATATAAGTGTAGACCATATTGACCAAGACCCATTAAATAATACTTATGATAATTTACGGGTTGTTTCTCAAGAAGTTCAGCAACAAAATACGAAAGGTATTAAAGAAGGAACAAAGCGGGCAAGAAAAAAGACAGCAAAACCATTGCCAGACGGAATAACCGAAGATATGGTTAGAAAATATGTATATTATTCCAATGAAAAATATGGTAAAAATAATAAACTTCGCACATATTTTTGTGTATGTCATCCAAAATTAGAAACTACCTCATCCAAATCCGAAAAAGTCTCCATCCTAGAAAAACTAGCCCAAGCAAACAAAATCGTGGATGATTTAGAAAATGATATTTATCCGATAGTGGAAGAAAAAGTATTGCCCACTTTTGTAAGTAATCGCGATTATAGAGGAAAACCTCATTTAACATTTGACAGGAAAGCACCAGATGGAACAAGGCAAAATCTAAGAATGGTGTTACCAGAAGAATACGAATTAGAAGAACAACTTACCATTCTTAGAGAGAAAATAAAGAGAAAATACAACTATGAAATATTATAATTTATCATAACGTAATAAAGATTAGTATTCAATAATATATACAATAATTAAATTATCATGAATATTATTATTCTTATAGTTGCAGTTGTAGGTATTGTTATAGGTATTTCATGTATAGCTCTTGAATGGTGTAGCGATGATTAGTTCCTTTTTTTAGGCTATATATGCAATATATACTATATTTTTAATATGTATAATATATATCAATTTATGTTGGATATAATAGACAGTTGTTTTAAAAAAATTACACCCTATGAATTATCTTGGTGTAAAAAAATGGGGTTTTTCAATCCATATGTAGACCCGTTTAAACACCATATATCAAAAAATGTTCCAGACTTTGACGGACAAGCCTTTTATAAATATACCGACCACAATTTTGTATATGATAAATTATGGGTAGCAAAATCACAAGGATTGTTAGCAGGACAATTAAAAAACTTAAAGCCAAACGAGAATATAGTTTTGCCTATTTTTATCAAACCTCGATGGGGGCATGAAACAGCTACCAGTAAAAATTGTTTTAAAATTAGTTCATGGGATGATTTATCTCAATATAATCATATTCCTGATATGATGTGGTCCGTATTCATAGACGCAAAGGAACAAATGACCGATTATATACTACTCAATGGTCAAATTGTGTATCAGATTACTTATGTTTATTCCGAAACACAAAATGAATTTATTGACGATTGGAAATATATTAGTCCCGATAATCAACCAATCTCGAAAATAACAGATTGGGTCAATCGCAATTTAGCAGGATTTACAGGAGCAGTCAATGTTCAATACAGAGATGACAAAATAATAGAAGTAGGGTTACGTTTAGCACGAGGAGGAGCTTATATATTGAGTACCAAAAACCAATATTTAATTGAGAATATTAATAACGTCGTTGACAATGGTGAATGGGATTATTCATTGGAGGAAAAAATGAGTTTCAAACCATTTTACTCCTTCAAATGTTACACTACGTGCCCTGTAATGTATGTATATCCACAATACGTAATGGATTCTGTTATGAAAACACACAAAGCTATGCCATTTTACGAATATTATTTTGAACCAGCTGGAAAAATGGGAATGGTGACTTTTCAATTCATGCACGAAAATTATGAAGATGGTATGAAAGCAAAAAAACACATTGAAACAATGATTATTTTTGCACAGTTTCTTTTTCTTTTTCTATTATTGTGTAGTGTCTTTATTTTTACTGCGAATAAGATAGTTGGTATTATTATGATGATCATTTTAGGTATGTTGTTTAATACACGTTTTTTAAATCCATTTAGTGTTCAACACCAACAATGGAAAGCTATGAAACAAATGATTTGTGGGTAAAATATATTTACTTGCTTACACTTATATTGTTACTTGATGTGTATAAGAATGTATTTTCATAATTACGTATATTTTTCATATTGAGTTTGATTGAGGATATTAATTTATACAATTTATCATTTTCTATTGATACATATAAATCACGACGATATTCTCTTTCTAATCTTGGTTTAATCATTAAGATATATTCACCGTATTCATTCTTCAATAATGTTTTTTTTTCTTCGGGTTTTATACTTTCTATTATGAAGTCATACAAATCTTTAAATTTATTTAAGTACATTAAATCATATTTTTCAAAAGAATAAATCATATTATTATACATATCAGTGACTTCGTTTGATATAAATTTATTATTTATAAGGACTTTTAATTTATCAATCATATCATATTCATTTACGTTTATCAATGTATCTAATGCTATATGTTCAGTAAGATTTTCAATCATTTTTTTGTAGGCATCAATTTCAATCTCCTTATTAGATATAGTATTACTCGTATCTGCTGCCCATTTATCTTTCCATGTATTAGTGGTAGTATCAAATTGATATTGTTGTTCTTGTTCTTCTTGTTCAGTAGTAAATTGATCCATTTTGTTGTTCTATTATAGTTAATTATAAAATAATATTATTAGTATTTTACAATTTCAATTTTTTATCACATCCGTGTAATTCTCTTTATCTATATCATATTATGATCAACACAAAACTCACTATACGCGTAGAAAAAATGGAATATTTCGGTTGTAACATCAATTGTATTATGATAAATATTATTCAATAATATCATCGTATTCACTATTACTTCGTCCATCGGTTTTATATTTACATAATAATATATTTCTAAATAGGTGTGTTAAATAATTTATTCATATTTTCTACTTCTGGTCTTTCATCGACATCTACAAATATTTTCTCTATTAAACTATCATCTCTAAAACGAACACTGTAATCTTTACCTAGTTGATTTCTTCCAATTCGTCCCAATGCTTGAATCGTCTTCTCTTGTGTCATATTATTTAAATCCTTACTAATATAGCCGTGACAGAATTGATAATTAGTACCGTAAATATAATCAGAAGAAGCAACAACCATGTATAATTTCTGTTGAATAGCCAATTGTTTCATAATTTCAGTATAGTTATTGTCATGATTATTGGTAAAAACCCCGATACCCATTAAAAGTAATATTTTCCAACTACTTTTTACTTCCATAAGCATGATTCGTTCTACATCATTCGGGTCAATATTACAAGAATATTCACGATCAATTGTCTTTTTTTGTACCCAGTGCCTTAAATGTTCCAATTTATTAGGGACAAATACCTCACTCAAAGCAATTGTTTTAACAAGTTTATATAGACCATCTATTTCAGCACGTAAATTTTTCTGTTCAGGCGTAATCTGTTCCTTAGCCATTTTATTCTCCTTCTCTACTTCTTTACCGAGACTATCTTCCAATTTCTGTTCTTTTTGTTTTAGAGTAGCTAGAATCTTGTCATTATACTCAATTGATTCCATCATATCACTAATTACTTTTTCTGGAATTTTGATACTTTGTAGAATAAATTTGGAAATCTTTTCTACATCATCTGCCAAGAATATGGTAGGACCATCAGTTAATGTATGTGCGTCCGTTGTAGCAACATGGATATTAGACGTATATTTTGGCTCTCTAACAGATTGGAAATGTGTATATATTTGTTCCCAATCCTCTCGACGAATACGACCAAGCAATTCTAAATAATGAATTTTCATATTGTTCATTGTTAATTCATTTAAATCATTATATTTAATAGTGATTTGATGTCTATCCTCGTGTATAAGTTTCATCTTGTCCATATAATAAACAAACTTGACAATTTCACCAAGGTCGAAATAACGCAATAATGTCATATATTTCTTACAGTGAGCAACACTTTCCTGTAGTTTATCGTAATCACTATATCTTAAATGAGGCATTTCAACTTCACTTTTAGTATTTAATATAGGAATTGATTTATTACAATCATGGCTGACAATATTATGAACTATACTATTTTCAAATCGTGATGTGAAATCAGCAATCGTCTCTTGTAAGTCCTCTTGGTGAGGCAATGTAGCAGATGATAGAATGATATTAGGAATAATATTCTTTTGCCAGACATCGGCTATATAACTATGAAATTCATGTTCTTTATAATCCATCGTAATGGTTGGTTCATCCCAATACATAATCATGTCCTCCTTTTCATTAAACGCATTCATATAGTACATGGCGCATACATAAGACTTGATATCACATATCATAATCTCTACGTTCTCTCCATTCGCATTATCTACTTTCTTACTACCATCGCGATATTTAATATCCTTACCCGACTTATTATGTTTTACATAATCTTTTGCAGCGAAGTAATGAAGACGGATATCAGTAACATCATTACAACCAAACGCAAAGGCAATTTTCTTACCCATAGATATAGCAGATTTTGCCAGAGCTAATCCAACATGTCTAGCTGCACAAACAAATATGACACGTTTCGTTTCAGATAGTCCTAGAGGACTCATTGTTTTCCCGGTTCCAGTAGGAGCAATATATAATACCAATTTTGAATTGGGGTTTTTTGCGATAGTAAATAATTCTTTTTGATGCTCATATAATTGATAATCTTTGTATTTGACTAATTCGTCATTTTTTTCTATTAAATCACTACATTCTAAGAATAGTTCTTCTATTTTTAGTTCTTCTTTGTAATCATCTAAAACGGCAACAATAAACTCACTCACATATGGATTCACATTAGTTATTTTTAATTTCATTAAATGAAAGAGAGTGTAGTAATTTTTATTGAATTTTTTCATATTATCTTTGTAAAAGTCTTTCATTGTTTGTTTTGCGATATGTAATAAATAAAACTCGAATATTTTGTCTTCACAATCATTAAGCGTTTTACTTAGATGCTCTAATTTCATTTTTTCAATAGATACCAACCGTTGTAGTTTGAGTTGAATATTACTTTCAAACTCAAACTCGTAGGTCTTTATTAATTCACTCATCATTGGTAAGAAGTGTTCTTTATACAAATAATGATTAACACCATCATTTGGTTCTAATTTTAAATAATTTATAAGTGACATATTTTTATTGTATATATAATTTACATTGCTATAACCGTTGATGATTAATTTTAATATTTCTCGTTCCTCTTGTGATATCGGGATTTCTGTAGTATCCCATTCAATTTTAGTAAGTTTTTGTTGATTTAGATCCATGTTGTCTTAACTTGATTATTACTATATATCATCGTTTATTTAATTCAATTTTTATTAGAAATTGGTGTAAAATATTGTAAATCCAGATGACAAAATACAATTACGAATTATAAAAAAATTGATTTTATTTATTAACATATAATTATATAAATATATTCTACCTAATTATACAAATGAACGGTCCAACTATTATAAGCATTGATGGCAACATTGGTTCTGGTAAATCCACGTTATACGCTGATTTACAGATACATTATCATGATAGAAATGATATTTGTTTTGTGCCTGAACCAGTAGATGATTGGACTAAAATCATGGATGCTGAAAATACACCCATTTTGACTAATTTATATAAAGATACAAAAAAATATGCTTTTCGTTTTCAAATGATGGCTTATATTTCACGCCTTCATCTTCTTAGAAAAAAAATAAAAGAAAATAAATATAGCATTATTATTAGCGAACGCTCTGTACAAACAGATAGAAATGTTTTTGCGAAGATGTTATTTGATGATGGTATGATTGAACATGATGAATATCAAATTTATAACGAATGGTTTAATGAATTCTTAGACGATATGAACCTAGGAGGTGTTATTTATGTGAGAGCTGAACCGGATGTATGTGCTGAAAGGGTATCCATTCGTGCGCGTGAAGGCGAAACAATACCTATTGAATATCTACAAAAGTGTCATCAATATCACGAAGACTGGTTAAGGAATAATACAAATAAACTTACTATTGAAGCGAATATTGATACACGAAAACCGGAAAATGAACAGGTACGTCAAAAATGGATAGATACTATTGATACTTGGATGGTAAATGAATTACATATTCCTAATCTTATTCAGGAAAAAATAGCATGTTCTGGTTGTTCTCCAGAATTCCAAGAAAATCAACTAGCACATATGGGAAGAAATGGTTGTTTGACTGCTTTAGAATAGATTGTAAAAATTCTATAGAATGTATATTCGAAAATGTGGATTGAGAATCTAGTAATTATTGGTATTTTGTAGAGGAGGCATATATGATATATTTTGTTTACAGTATTACTGTTCATGAAAACAAATTATATTCTACAAGTATTGATGATACTATCCGCATTTGGAAAGTTTAATATAGTCGTTGCTGAGACAATTGTCCGGTATGTAGAACTGGTTATCTAGTTGGGGTATACTTCCCTCATCAAATTTATTTCCAGTGATATTAACAATAATAATATCTATTTTTTTTATTTCCTTGATTTTATATTCTGTTTGTATGTTCGTTATTCTTAATGTATATGATAAATAAATACTATGTTCATTTATATTACAAATAATTATATTTAAAAATGAATTTACGTAACTACTTACGTAATATTTTATTGTAATAGATGAATTCATTATTAACATATGTTTCATAGTTTGTAGAAGGCGAAATTTAGTATCTTTATATTGAATATTTTTAACGGAACGTGTCATTTGCATACACTTATTTGAATACATCTCTAATTGAGTATTTGTAAATGGAATTGGTAAATATGGCGTATTCGGTTTTAGATGTATATATTTTAGAAGATAATGACATACACAATCAGATAGTCGACGTATAGGTGATGTAAAATGACAATATTCAGGCGAACCTACTAAGTCATGTGGTTTTACTGAAGAAATATAGTCTGCTCGTATACCATTTACTATAATTTCATTTAATAATTCTTCTCCCGATATTTCACTATATATTGTATGTAACCAATCATTTGCAGAACATATACGAAATATACCAGCTCCTTCAAAATTAATTTTTAAAAATTCACCTACAAAAGAATTGGCAAATATCGCAAATTCGGCTATCATTTGTTTCATTAATTTTTCGTTAGGTGTATCGCGATATAAATAGGTAGTATCGCCATTATATTTCACATAAGATGTGGTTACATCATTTAATAAAACACCTTTGGTCCTTTCGCTTCGCGATTCTGTGAGCGCCTTGCTTATTTTGATACCATATTGTATTGCGTCATTTGTTTCGAATAGTTCTCCAGCTTGTTCGTAACTGAACGCATTGCTTTCACTTACTTTAATTTTTGTAAATAATAATTTAACATTACCAATAGGTAAATAAGTGTTCGTGTTCATATCTATCTCCGTTACTATTGAGATAGCTAATTTTACATCACCATATTTATTTACCATTAGACTAGATCGTTCCATTATATCTTCCAAAATCATATGAATTGGTTTTTTATTTGAAGGATATTTAGTCACTATTCTCTGTTCTATATCTTTCCACAAACGTGAATTAATATTGATGTATTCAGTCGGGTCAGCTATATGTATTGCCAAATACAATTTTCCGGCTTCTTTATATACGCTAAAAGCATCATCAGCGTCTTCACAACCATCAGGGTCAATACTATACGCTGGATAGACTGTCATATCAATTCGTTCATTTATGTTATATATATGTGATGATTCATTAGTTTGTTTCAATACATCATCAAATATAGTATCTCGTTTATTTCCATATAATGGTTCTATTATATCTTCGTACATATTACTATTAGTAATGAAATATTATTTAAGTATTTTGCTATGTGCTAACTATTCATTGGTCAAATAAAAAGTATTAAATTTGGAAACCGGTTTATATTTCAATATATCCAGTTCTTTTTTTGTGGTTGGAAAAAGCTCGCTACTATAAATATCTTGTAGACATAACCACTCAAACATTCCACCAGGATAAATATATACATTATGAAAACCTAATTTTAGTAGTTGTTCATATTTATCATAAATTGTCGCATCATTTACATTTTTTCCGTATATAATGATGAATTTCTCCTTATTACTTGTCAATAGTTGATTGATAATGGATTCTTCTTCTCTTAAATCAATAGTATTTGGTAATAAACAGGATTGATTATTACTAGATAATGTATTTATAATGACATATTTGCCTTTGTTTTTTATTGCCTCTTGTATATCTTCAAAATTTAATTGATGAATAGAAGAGGATTGATTCCCCATATTTTTTAAATATTTACTTTACAATAGCATTAAATATTTAAATCCTAAACGGACTAAAAAATGTCTTAATCAAATTTTACTACAATTTCTACCTTTTCACGCTTAATACTTCTGGATGCTGAAACGGATAACTCTTCTCTTTTTTTGCGCGTTTTGTTATTCTTAATATCAACCAATTTGTTTTTGGCAGTACTATTACGACAATTCATGTCCTTTTCAATAGCCTCGTAATTCTGCTCTATATAATCAATAACACTATTTTCTATTGCCCATTTAAAAAAATTCAACTGTCCAATCGTAGTTTGAATATGAATTCCATCTTTATAAGGTACAGTGATACGTTCCCATCTACAAAATGGATCGAATCTTTTTTTTGAATACGCCTTCAGTTTCAATTTATAATCATTATATACTTTGAATCGATTAACAGAATCTTGAACTTGATAAACTGTATAATATTTCTTGGCGTAGTTTGTAGCAAACCAATCAATTATGCGTAATGATATTCGTGACTCCCCATTAATAACACGTAACATTCTATCCATATTTGTAAAATTGGTATTATTTTTATTTTTATTATTTATAACAATATCTCCTTCTTCTTTATCAATATTTTTACCGCTATTTACAGATTGTTCATTTGATGTATTATAAAAATTAAGCAGATTGTTTAATAATAAATCATTTTGTGTACTATAATTTTGTGTCATATATTATATGATTAGCTGTATGTATGTTTAAATACTTTATCTGTTAGAATAATTGTCTTGAATATTTGAATTTTGTGGAGTTAAAAATGTTTCTTGAACTTGTAAATCTTCTAAATAATTAGATGATAAAAACGGATTTTTATTTGTTTGCGCTATCATTTCTCTCTGGTTCATTCTTTCAAAATTGTTTTCTCTCTTTGTTTCGTGAAGTGAATCAATATTATTTCCTTGAGTTGTCGCCATACCATCCCTGACGAAACCGTTTTCGTGATTGTTTATAAAATTAGGTCCTTCTTGTAAAATGGTTTCCATGACATTTGAACCAATTGATTTATGTTTATCTTCCAATTTACTTTTTTCATTATTGTCATTATTTGATGAAGGGAGAGGAGACCATTTATAAAATATCGGTTGTTGACTAGAAGATTCATTCATCATATATTTTTACTCGTTATTTTTAAAATAACTTTCTAACAAATTTAATATCTTTACCTCTTTTAAATCGATCACTATCCATATCACCTCGTTTCACGTTGCATTCTAAACAACATACAACTACATTATCATGGTTATGTCCCTTATTATTATCTATCCTATCAAGCGTCCATTGCTTTTTTGACAAAACATCTTTGTATAACAAGAAACAGTTTTCTTTACAATAATGACATCTCAATTTGCTTACCATAAGCCTTTCTATTGTTTGATCTAGAGAGATTATGTTTAATTCATCTAATAATCTCTTTTGAATATCCTGGTTTTTATATCCTCCTATTTTTGCGTTCATTTCTCTCTTCAATATTGTTTTCACCTTTATATCTGGAGTAATATCTCTTGTATTGTATTTTGTATTTACATCCTCTTCTAAATATAAATGGTTAATTAGCTGGATTTGACGAGAATGGATAAAATAAGAATCATCTATTTGCCATTTTGTAGTGGCCATACGATGTGGTTTATGTATATTATTTATCTTATCCAAGTTTCGCTTTCCAATAATTTCAACAGACTTCATAAAAACTATATGATATAATTATTTATTTATATTATTTAAAAATAGTATAAACTTACGTTGCTATATATATATAACAATGAGTAACGAATGTATTGAATTAAAAACCATTAAATATAAATCTATGCTTCTTACAGGTAAAACAGAAGAAGTAGCAGAGACTGTTGAAAATATGTCAAACCTAGATCATTTTTTGGCAGGTGAAAAGAAAATCAGTACCAATGAAGCATGGACCAAATTAGATAAGACTTCTAAAATACAAAAATTTAATGATTTTAGTCAATCATATTGTGATGAAAATAATTATACTGATAATGATATAAGTCAATTAAAACAATTTCTTCATACGAATTTAGATAGAAAACGACTTCTTAAAACCAAAGAGGTTTTATATGATAAAGATACAGGGAAAATCCTAGAAATACCTTCATTAATATATAGCACTTCTACTAAAAAATTCACTTTAAAAAGATGTGAGAAAAGACAGTCTACCTTAAAATCGTTAGCACCTAAAAAGAACCGAATAAAGAAAGCTATTGAAACGATTGAACCAAAAACATAAATAAATCAGTTATTCATATCCTCTCTATACATGATAAAATTGATATAAACAATTCACAATATTATTTTGTAATACTATAAAAATCATGTTGTTTGGATATCAATTACCAGAATTAAAAAATATTGTTGATTTATTTCAATGGACTAGTTTATTCACTAGAAAGGAGCGCGATGAAATTGAATTGTCTATGGGAAATCTAATAGATAATTTTATTGAAGGGGATCCCTTAGGATATAGTTCTCCAAAATTTGAATTAAACTTGAAGGATTATGTATTCAATAATATGCTACTACCTTTAAAAGAAATTTACGGCGAAGAACAATTGGAACAATTGAATGAAGAGTTAAATGGCATTTACGAGAAAATTCATAAATATTATTTTACAAAATATTATCCTCTAAGGTCGCACCCAAACAGTTTCATTCGCATTGAACCCAATATAGAAAAAATGGCTGAAAAGATCAAATGTGTTGAAAACAAACCACAACCTGACCAACGTACAAGCGAATGGTATAAATTCCGTCACGATTTAATTACTGCTAGTTCAGCATGGAAAGTGTTTAAATCGCAATCTGCAATCAATCAATTAATCGTAGAAAAATGTAAGACATTGGATGTTACGAAATACGATAGCGTGAATACATCTACCCCAATGCATCATGGAAACAAATATGAAGATGTTTCCATTATGTTATATGAGCATATGTACGAGACAAAAGTAAAGGATTACGGATGTATTCAACACGATACATACAAGTATTTGGGTGCGTCACCAGATGGAATCAACGTTGACCCCAATTCACATAGATATGGACGAATGTTGGAAATCAAAAATCCAACTACGAGAGAAATTACTGGAATTCCTAAAGAGGATTATTGGATTCAAATGCAGCTTCAAATGGAAACATGTAACTTGAATGAATGCGACTTTTTAGAAACTGTTTTCAAAGAATATGAAACAGAAGAAGATTTCACAAATGATGGCACGTTTACATACACAGATGATGACCAATTAAAAGGTATGATGATTTATTTTATGAAAGACGGAAAACCATTATACGAATATATGCCCTTACATATTTCAAAAGAAGAATATGTAGTTTGGTATGACGAAGTTATGGAGAGGAATTCGGGATTAACATGGATAAAAGACATTTATTGGTGGTTGGATGAATTTAGTTGTATTTTGGTATTGCGAAATAAATTGTGGTTTGAAAATGCTATATCTAAGATTGAAGATGTATGGACAATTATAGAAAAAGAACGTGATACAGGTCATGAACATCGCCTTCCTAAAAAACAAAATAGAGCTTCACGGTCGAATTCAATAGTGGATAAAAATAATATCATACTAAATAGTATCCAAGTAAATAAAACAATACATCAACCAGGTACATGTTTGTTAAATACTGACTCTTTACAAAAACAAATTATTTATATAGACACTAAATGTGAATTGATAGAAGACATTAGTGGTGTTACTATGTAATCACTCTAGAAGTATTCAAAATAAAAATAAATTTATTCGATATCGCTACCGTTATTAGGACATTCCATTTTATGTGAACCATAATAATTGACTCTTATATCTGGTGAAGAAAAAGGAATTGGTTTGGGTGATTTAGGTTCATCTATTTTTTTATCGTTGTATAAACCTCCACAAAAATCAGCTGGTGAACATTGTCCATTATTTGGCGTTTTCCAATAGCGAACATTATTTGTGAATTGACCATAAGAAGAACCAAATACAGGATAATAGGTAGAATTTTCAGCATAAGTATTATTTGACAGACCCATATTCTTTTTCAATGGATATTCGTGTAATAAAGGCACATCTACACTAATAGGAAATGTTCCTGGTGTTAAATTAATGAATCCTTCACGATTATACCCATAGCCGAAAATAGAAATACTTAATAACGCAAATAAGAATGCTAAAATTAAAAATGCTTTTTTATCCATAAATGACATATACATTATTATGACATTTTATTTGTCTGTCGACGGCTTAATTTATGTTTGTCTGCCGACGGCTTCATTTATGTTTGTCTGCCGACGGCTTCATTTATGTTTGTCTGCCGACGGCTTCATTTATGTTTGTCTGCCGACGGCTTCATTTATGTTTGTCTGCCGACGGCTTCATTTATGTTTGTCTGTCGACGGCTTCATTTTGTTATACATGTAAACAATTTAAACTTATCACAGAATATATCTATATATTATGTCCAACATTGACGAACAAGAAATGCGAGTACAGAAACGCAATGGTAAATTTGAAAACATTGGTTTTGATAAAATTTTAAAACGCGTTAAAAGTATTGGGCAAGAATGTGGTATTCAATTGAATTATACTACATTCGTTATGAAAGTCATAGACCAGTTATATGACGGTATTTCTACTACAAAGATTGACGAGTTATGTGCTGAACAATGTGCTTCGCTAAGTATTCAACATCCTGACTACAATATATTGGCTGGAAGGTTAATTGTTTCCAATCATCATAAAAATACGAATAGTTCATTTTTCTCGGTCATGAAAAAATTGTATCAATTTAAAGATATACACGGTAAACAATATCCTCTTGTTAATAAAGAATATTTTGCTATCGTCGAGAGAAATAAGGATGAATTAGACAATATGATTGACCATGAACGTGATTATTTGATTGACTATTTCGGGTTTAAAACATTGGAAAAATCTTATTTAACCAAAATTGGCGCTACGATCGTCGAACGTCCACAATATTTATGGATGCGTGTCGCCGTTAGTATACATGGTAATGATATGAAAAATGTAAAAACGACTTATGATTTAATGTCGCAAAAATATTTCACTCATGCTACACCCACCCTTTTTAACGCTGGTACACCGAATCAACAGTTGAGTTCATGTTATTTACTGGCTTTGGAAGAGGACAGTATTGCCGGTATTTATAATACGTTGGCCGATTGCGCCCAAATTTCCAAGTATTCTGGAGGTATTGGTATGCATATTCATAACATTCGTGCATCAGGTAGTCATATTCGTGGAACAAATGGTAAAACCGATGGCCTGGTGCCTATGTTACGTGTATACAATGCTACTGCTCGCTACGTAAATCAATCAGGAAAGCGGGCAGGCAGTTTCGCAGTTTACCTAGAGCCATGGCACCCTGATATAGATGATTTCCTTGAGCTCAAGAAAAATCACGGCGATGAGGAAATGAAAGCACGTGACTTGTTTTATGCTGTTTGGATCCCTGATTTATTTATGAAACGAGTAGAGACAAATGGTGAATGGACTCTAATGTGTCCAGATGAATGTCCTGGTTTAGCAGACGTATACGGTGATGCGTTTGTAGAGTTATATACCAAATATGAAAAAGAAGGAAAGGGTAGAAAAACAGTTGGAGCGAGAGATTTGTGGTTTAAAATACTAGATAGTCAAATGGAAACTGGAACTCCTTATTTATTATATAAAGATGCTGCAAATGAAAAATCAAACCAGAAAAATATTGGCACAATAAAATCGTCTAATCTTTGTACAGAAATTATGGAATATAGTGACGACAAAGAGACAGCTGTATGTAACTTAGCAAGCATAGGGCTTTCTAGATTTGTAAATGAAGACAAAACATTTGATTATGGTAAACTACACGAGGTAGTCAAGGTTGTAGCAGATAATCTTGATAAAGTAATTGATATTAACTTTTATCCTACCGAAAAAACAAAGAGGAGCAATATGCGTCATCGTCCAATTGGTATTGGTGTTCAAGGGTTAGCAGATACTTTTGCTTTAATGGGTCTTCCATTTCACAGTGAAGGTGCGAAAGAAGTTAATAAATTGATATTTGAAACCATTTACCATGCTTCTTTAGAACAATCTATGGAAATATCCAAAAATAGACATGAAAATATTCAAAATTCAATGGTATGTAATACATATGATAACGATAATGATAACATCATCACTCACGTTAAATTAAATGAATATGAATTACCAAATGAAAACAAAGAAATAAATGGTGCTTATAGTTCCTTTGAAGGTTCACCTATGTCACAAGGTATTTTTCAATTTGACATGTGGAATGTTACTCCTTCTGGGCGATATGATTGGAATAGATTACGTAAAGATATTATACAATATGGTATTCGTAATTCATTATCAGTAGCCCCTATGCCCACGGCAAGCACTGCACAAATTTTGGGTAATAATGAATGTTTTGAACCATTTACCAGTAATATTTATTCTAGACGTACAATGGCGGGGGAATTTATTATTGTCAATAAATATCTCATGCGTGAGTTGATTGATTTACACCTATGGAATGATGAAATGAAAAATACCATTATATCGAATAATGGTAGCATTCAAAATATAGAATGTATTCCTGATTCAGTGAAAGAAAAATACAAGATTGTATGGGAAATTCCTATGAAACACGTTATTGATATGGCAAAGGAACGTGGTGCTTTTATTTGTCAAAGTCAAAGTCTCAACTTGTGGATCGAAGAACCAAATTACAAAACATTAACATCTATGCACTTTTATTCTTGGAAAGCAGGATTAAAAACAGGAATGTATTATCTTCGTCGAAAAGCAAAACATCAAGCACAGCAATTCACAATAGAACCCGAAAAAAATAAAGATTCGACAGGAACTGGAGAAAAAAATACAATATATACAAGTAGTGAACCAGAAGTTTGTGAAATGTGTTCGGCATAAGCAGATACGATACATCTCTAACATAATTACTTTGCTTCGCGCATCATTAGACGTATGGTTCTGTTAATGCGACAAATATCCTTTTGCAGTTCTATTTGAACAAAACAACGCATACATATTAAAATGTCTATGAGAGCATTGTGTGTGTTTTTTGGAGTTGTCTTAAATAATTCCTTGTGTAATTCAGTCAAAGTAGGATATTTAAAATATTTGTTTCCATCTGGCCATTCTCTTTCAATTTTACATAATTCCACACTATTTTTCATGGTACAGTATGTATCATGTACATTCATTTTGATTTTGTTTCTAATACCTTCCACAATTACCATTCGCTTATCAAAGGAAACGTTATGTCCCACGAGTAAATCTGCAGTTGTAGCAAAATTATTAAATTTATCCAAAGCATCTTTAATTGGAATACCTTTATCTAGTAAAATTTCTCTAGAAATATTATGTATTGTTTGACTACCGGGTTCAATGACGACATCATCATTAATGTGAATATAGTCATCTTCAACCGTAATTATATCGTTTGTTTCACTGTCATAAACGATATAAGATAATTGTAAAATATGAGGCCATTTTTGCGTCTCATAAATACTAGGATTTCTCCCTATAGGAAGGCCTGTAGTCTCTGTGTCAAATATAAGTACTTTCATACTGAATGTGTTTAAATTACTAATCTAGATACATCAAAAAAAGATTCAATTTTAATTTCGACTTTCACAAATGTAAAAATATTTTATACTGATAATGTATAACACATGATTTCATCTACAACTAAGTCAATAGACAATATTCGTGAACCAGTAGACACGGTGGAGCCAGTAGAGACCGTAGACACCGTAGAGACAGTAGAGACCGTAGAGACCGTAAAGACCGCAGAGACCGTAGATTCTATAGAAGCATCAAACCTTGCAGGAATATCTCATAATGATGTACATGATTTGTTAAGTGTGACTATGCTAATATATGATTATGGTAAAACAGTTGATTGTGTTCCAAATGATTCTATAGAAAACTTTGCTTCTAGATGTAAAATAGGCGATGAATGTACATTGCCCTTGATAAAACAACAAGCCGTAGCACATTTACGAGAGAATTCAAGTGATGGCAAAATAATCGAATTTATAAATGATTGTGATAGTGATTTACAAGTAGGTATTACTCTATCAGAAAAAAACAAGAGAATAAATATAGTATTTAGAGGTAGTGAATCTATGTATGATTGGTATTACGATTTAAAATTTTTAAAAACTTGTATAAACAAGGAAAAAAATGTATATGTTCACAGAGGATTTTATGGTCAATTGACAAAGAATAAAAATCACGAAGTAGTAACCGCAAAAATAAAAACACTATTAGAAACTTATACGGATTATCATATATTTGTTACTGGACACAGTCTAGGTGGTGCTTTATCCACATTATATGGTTACATGTTATCTAATGAAATCGAACAAAATATTACTGTAGTATCTTTTGCCAGTCCACGCGTTGGCAATTATGATTGGAAAAAAGCCTTTGACGAAAAATCCAATCTAGATCATTATAGAATAACAAATAATAATGATATAGTAACAGCATTTCCATCATTTTTTTATTATCATGTTGGTAACAATATTCGATTGGAAAGAAATAATACAGCGTCATTTTTATATAATTATTCATATGGTTGGTGGGATTATTCTGTTTTGAAATGTTATAGTCCAAGGGATCATTTCTGCGAAGAATATTACAAATATTTATGTGAAAATAAATGGTAACATCTACATGTTGAATATTTAACAATAATTTTTACAAAGACCATATGTTTTACGGTGCCATTTACTAATACCGTGTTCTTTGATACCATCTATATGTAGTTTTGTTCCGTATCCCTTATTTTTATCAATACCATATCTCTCTTTCAAATATGGATGTTCTTCACACAATTCCTGTATATATTTATCACGTTCAGTTTTAGCTAATATAGAAGCAGCAGCAATAGCACAATATTTATTATCACCGCCCTCAATACATACATGTTTTACTGGTAATAATATATCATGTATCTGGTCGTAACGCATGTATGGTTTGAAATCATTTCCATCAACTAAGAGGAAATGTTCATTGTTATTAAGAGTATCGTTACTAATACAATTATTGTTAGTCATATCTATAACATTTTTAATGCTATTATGCATACTTGACAGTACAGATTGTCTAATATTAATTTTGTCAACTACTGTTTCATCATTATAGGTAACACTCCACGCCAAAGCATGTTTCTTTATATGCTCTGCTACTTCTATTATTTTTTTATGACTAGTGAATTTCTTACTATCCTTCATTTTGTCGTATTCAAATATGTCATCTTTAGGTAATACGACTGCTGCTGTATAAACTCTTCCAAACAACGGTCCCCTTCCCGCTTCATCTATACCTATTTCCAATAATTCACTTTCTTCGTTATAAAATCGTGTTAATGGTTCTGGTTTGATTCGTGGCATATACTATACTACTTTTTGCTATTTTATTCGTTATTACGAAAGATTTATTTCATTCAATTTTTAATTTTTCTTAAAGTAGTATATAAAGATGAAATTTCAAAAGATACATTTATTTATTATTTTATTATTGTCTTTAGTATTTTGTGGGTGTTTAGGCGGCTTTGTTCGTGAAGGTATGTCAAATCAACAAGACGATAATTCTACATCTAGTGCTTTACCAAAAGGAATTCATCGTAGTGATATTCCTCCAGGTAAAGAAGACATGTATATTTTAAAAACAGAAGTTGTACCACCAGTTTGTCCTGCTTGTCCACAATCTGCTGCATGTCCTAAGCAAGAAAAATGTCAACCATGTCCCCCATGCGCACGTTGTCCAGAACCAGCATTTGAATGTAAAAAGGTACCTAATTATGCTAGTTCTAATGACAATTATCTTCCTCGTCCAGTAACCGCTGATTTTAGCCAATTTGGTATGTAAATCATATAGTGTAAAATAATATTATTTAGTTTACATGATACTATCGTGTAAATTTATTTGTAAAATAATATTATTGTATTATATAAATAATATGTTGCTGAATATTGTAATATGTATTGTTACTATTCCTTTCTATATTTGCATTTTGTATCCATTTGAAAAGTGCTACAGTTCTCCTCTTTAGGTACGATTTTAATAATACATTTGGCTTTTTTTCCGTAAAGTGGTTCTGTACAACCTCTCTCCTTTTTATTTTTACGTGTTTTCTTGAAATTGAACGTCTTTGGGGATTCTTCAATACATCTTGCTCTAAAATGTTCATATCTTTCTCGCACATCACAATACGATAAACCAGAGTCTTTACCTAAATTCTTATTAATACGCTCGTGTAGATAGTATACATATCTTGAAAAATTATTTCTATTTTTCATACATTCGTTTGTCATTGGGAATACCTTATAATTTTTCTTCAAATTCTCTCTACAATGTTTACATGGTAATACATTTACTAGGTTCAACATATAGTCTCTATAATGTTTTTTGTCTTGACTAGTGGGTTTGACGGGATAATTGAAGCTCATTGTATGTAAAAAATGCCATTGAGCAGGTCCCCATACACTTACAAGCATACCATCACCATCGCTAAAATCCTTTTTAGAAAATACTCTCCTTTTTGTTTTGTTTTTACGTGATTTCATATTTTTATGTGATTTCATATTTTTATGTGATTTCATATTGTTATATTGTTTAGAGAAAAAACTTTACGCATATATAATAAATGACGATCAATTCTTCTTATCAAAAAATATACCAAGGATTCTGTAACAATACAAAAACAACATTTTATCTAAACGCATCAGCTATTCTCCTAATATTCATTTTCTTATTAGGACCCGTAGAGACAAGCGGTTTTACAAATTTTATGATTCGCATGTTAGTATTGTTTATTTTATCCTACTCATTATACGTGAATATTATATCATCTAAATCACTGTTTACCATTGAAAATATATTTACAAATTCAAGTTTAGCAATAGTTAGAAATAATTTTTTGTTAAATTCTACCTTTTCGTTATTTATATTTGGACTGGTCGTGTATTTATTTCTCGATTTCTTCAAATAAACATTCATATAACTATGTTTTTGTGTAAAATATAATTCGTTGTTAAAAAAAACATTTTATATATAAAAGAATATATAATATGTTAGAACAAATACAATCCGGTGCATATGATTTAGTAACTAGTACACGATTTTGGATGATAATGGCAGTGATTATTTTCTTTATCATTATTGCTATATATGTTTATTACACATATATTACACCTATGGTAGATAACAAATTTATTCCTAATAGTGAATATCATCCTGAAGATACTGAAGATACACAGGAAGTGGATTTGCTCTTTTTTTCAGTAGACTGGTGTCCACATAGTAAAAAGGCTACTCCTATATGGGAAGAGTTAAAGACAGAATATAGTGGTTCAAATTATAAAGGTTACAAAATCAATTTTCTTCAAATTAATGGTGAAGAAAATCCTGATATGGCAGATAAATACAAGGTAGAAGGATATCCTACTATTAAACTTGTAAAAGGTAATCAAGTAATTGAATACGACGCAAAACCAACTATTGAAAATTTGAAGGAATTTTTAAACAGTACTTTGGCCTAATTCTTTTTCATAATTCAAAAATAATTCACCGTATTTTTTTCCTTCTTCTATTAATTCCTTCATTTTCTCTCCATTAGTCATATATTCAAACCATTTCGAATAGTCTGCCAAGTTCTTATCACATAAACATTTCACTTCGTATCGCAATGGTTTTAATATATGATTACTATTGTTGTTCATTTGTATATGATTGATTAATTGACTTATTGATGATTGTAAATACTGAAATATATTCATTTCATTATTTATGACTTGTTCATCATTTGACCACTTATTTTTTATACCTAAAATTTCATCTTCTTTACATTTTTGAGTAGAAATACATTCATTTAACGGATAGTTATCTAATAAACTACCGTCTACATAACACTTATCGTCTTCTATGATAGGTTTAAATAAAATAGGTACAGCACTGCTCATTTCTAATGCCTTAATAAGCGTTAAATCTGGATAGGAGTTATGATTTAAATCTATTTTTTGGAAAGAATTCATTTCAACTGTAAAACAATGAAAATCGATTTGATTAAAATCGTAAAATTCTTTTAGAGTGATATCTTCTGTCAAGTCCTTGGCAGTTAATAATGGCTTTAATAATTCTTTCACTAAATCAAATTGAAAAAGACCCTTGCTATTATACATTTCAAAAAAATGATCGGGTTCTAGTTTAAACACCTTGTTCCAAGGTCGCTTTAAAAGATAATCGTCTAACGTATTCCAATCGTATTTTAATAATACTAAGGTTGCTATTATAGCTCCAGCAGAAGTTCCATAAATGGATTGAATATTATCTAGATGAATGAATTCATTTTCAAACAAACATTTCAACGCACCGTAACATAACAATCCAGTAGGACCGCCTCCATTAATAACAATATGCTTAATCATAAATATACATATAAATAAGATGAAATATTTAAATGTATTTACGTGTTTTTACACTTGAGATATTTTTTCATGGAAATAATATTCATGAAATATCTTTTGTATTATGCCAAAACAAGATAATATTCCAAAACTGTATAAATAATTTTTAACGTGACCACTAAGACATACTTTACTTCTAGTTAGATGATTAAATAAATAAATCATTAGAACTCCTATTAGAAATGTAAATATATCATGTGACCATTCTTCAATGAAAATAAGTTTATCTTCGTGTTTACGATAATCGCGAACATATTCTCTATTGATAAAATGAGTTATCAAAGATAGCAACCATGTTACTTTTGATAGTAATATTAACAATAATAGAAACTCTAATAATGTGTTGGGTTCATCCATTTATTATTCGTCTTATGGTATAATTATATATTATTTTTTCAAAATGAATATTTATCCATTCTATAGCTAAATTTATAGAATTTTTTAACGTATTTTATAATATTTTTTTTTCTGTAACAAGGATAATATGAATATATTTACATTGTCTGATGAGAAGGACTTGATGGACAAAATTAATTTAGATGATTTATTTGAAAAGAAGAGAGAAATTGCCGAAGGTAAATTAGCATTATATAATAAAATTCTAAATCGTATTCACAATAAAATCAAGTTAACATCAAATAACAATAGAGGTAAGGAACAGTATATTTGGTATTTAGTACCAGAAGTTATGATTGGTGTATCACGTTATGATGTAACCGAATGTACTGGTTATATTTTGCGCAAATTACGTGAAAATGATTTTATTGTACGATATACTCATCCCAATCTCATATTCATTAGCTGGGCACATTGGATTCCCGGTTATGTGCGTCAAGAATACAAAAAACAAACTGGTTCTATAATAGATGGTTACGGGAATCCGGTGGATAAAACCCCTAAAATTGAAAATGGAAATAAAGTAGATGACGTTAATGAATCTCTTTTTAATAAACAAGGTAATAATATTTCCTCTATTACAAAGGATAAAGATAAGGATAAAGAATATAATTCAACGAAAAACTACAAACCATCGGGTATTTACACAAATGATATTTTAGAACGAATTCAAAATAAATTTGGTTCTTAAGATTTATCCTCGAAATCACACGAATGTACACCCCCAAAAACACGTTTCCGGAATTCGGGAGATCTTTTTAGGTGATTTTCATGTAGGTAACATTACCTACATGACAATTCAACAATACTCAAAAACAAAACAGTCATGTAGGGTCATGTAGGTAGCTCCCTACATATGTAGCGAAGGAAAATAGCCCAAAAAAACAGTTAGCGTTTACATGAATGTAGTAAAAAACACTTTTGCTTTTTTTTTCAAAAGTCATTTGGCTTTTCAGAATTCAACATGCTTTTTTTGTGTGTTTTTTCTGAAAGTGAAAATAGGATTGGAAAAAAGGTGAAAAAAGTGGTTTACATCATAATGCTCTCATTACCGAAATAATAATTCTCACTTTGTGATTGTAAAATTTTCATATTTTATATCATTTTTATACGAAAGGATTTAGGAGAATATATTGTTGTATATATATGGAGATAAATACAACATTTTCTCGCCAAAAAAACACATATAACTATGAATGTGAGAAATGTAACTATAAATGCTATAAAAAAAGTGATTATAATAAACATATTAACACCATAAAACATAATACAACAAATACAACCAAAATACAACAACAAAACTCGTATACTTGTGGCTGTGGAAAATTGTATAATCATCGTGCTTCCTTACATAATCACAAAAAAGTATGTAATTTTACAGAAGATACAGAATGTAAAGAACATATGGAAGATGCCAAAACTAATGATAATAACATAGCTTTGGGTGGATTCGAAATAGACAAGGAGACATTGATAAAAATGCTTTTGAAGAATCAAGATGTCATGGAGAATGTTATATTGAAAAATCAAGAAGTAATGGAAAAAATGATGGAAATTATACCTACAATGGGAAATAATTCACACAATACAATAAACAACACTACAAACAATCAATTCAATATTCAAATGTTTTTGAAAGACCATTGTAAGAATGCCATGAATTTAACCGATTTCATTGATACATTGCCTATTACAGCAGAAACATATGATTCAACCATTGATAACGGGCTTACCAAGACAATTACCAACCTGATAACGAATGGTCTAAGTCAATTAGATATTTTGGAAAGACCCATTCATTGTACGGATGCCTCTAGGAAAACATTATATGTGAAAGAAGACAATGTCTGGGAAAAAGACAATGAATTAGTGAGAATGCTTTTAGGTATCCGACAAATAGCTGCTAAACAGAGAATACTGATCAATAAATGGAGAGATGCTCATGATGATTGGAATACAAATGATAGAATGCAAACAAGATTTACAACCCTTGTATGTAATTCACTGGATGATATAGAAAATAACGAG
>Ga0222668_1000097_pt1 | contig 63914 bp, 45 predicted proteins | sample AntAcemetagen728_FD_179823 | JGI IMG/M metagenome (GOLD analysis project Ga0222668, IMG submission 179823) | Saline water microbial communities from Ace Lake, Antarctica - #728 | ecosystem: Environmental > Aquatic > Non-marine Saline and Alkaline > Saline | place: Antarctica: Ace Lake...
TTATCTCGACACGAACTTCGGTCTCGTCACCTTGGTCAAAAGCGGTTCTTTACGAAATCAATGAGCACTGGCAACCATCAGCCACTCTGACCTCTGACGAGCAGACGCGCATCGTGGCAATGTCGACGAAATCTTCTAATGGAAAATTTCCTAATGGTCTCTGGATCAGTCGGCGTTCCTCACACCAGGCTCCCTGGGGCAAGCTAACTTCCGTCGGGCCTCCTGTGAATACAGACGATCATGAAGATGCGGGGACGCTCAGCAACGACGGTCGATTGTTAATTTTTCAAAGAAGAATTGAACCGAGGACTGAGAAGGGGGAATTGAAACTCGATCTCTGGATGACGACTCGAACGGATTGGGATGCGTCCTGGTCCGAACCGGTCATAATCGAGTCTGTGAACTCCTCAAACAGGGATCTATCTCCCTCGGCTTTTGTCGGACGGGAAAACGCTGTTATTCTCTTCGAATCGTCCGGACGGCTATGATTTTGACATCTGGCTGGCCAAATTGGTTAAGAAGACCGATCCTACTTCATCTACCGACTAACGGAATGCGATTGCAGCTCCAAGTTCTCTTTATTTAAGAACTCCATTTCTTTTCATCTCATACACGCTGTGTCGTTGATGCAATGGAAACCACCGGAAAGATGAGCCGGTAGCTTCTTTTTGGACGCCATTGTTCAAGAAAAACGTTGGGGGAACAATCTCAAAAATAGTTGGATTGATGGGCCGCTAAAATGCATGTGATTTTCATTTCCGTCCACAATCATCTCTGAGCCGAGTCACCGATGTTTGCTGAGAAACGGAAATATATTAAACAAATCTGCCTTGCGTAAGACTCTTGATTGTCGAGCCGGTAACATTCGGCACAAAAATTGGGGTTTTCAAGTATGAATCGTTTCAGGAGTTACCGTATGCGCAGCCGACCTCTTTTTCGTTCCAGTTTCTTTCGAGCTGCGATGTTGCAGATCGCTTTCCTTGCGGTTGTCTTCCCCGGCGTGGGATTCGCGGACGAGGCCTCTACGGAACTGATACCGCGTGGGACGATCGTCGATACGGCACTGAAGCCGATTCCCGGAGCCCAGATCACGCTTCACCGCTGGGACGGTGTGATGAGCCCACCACTTCAAAAGTCCACAACCGATGCCGCCGGGCATTTCGGGTTTCGTCCCGGCAAAAAGACGCCTACTACTGTGTCGTGATTCGCAAGGCGTCGTATGCGCCGATCATTCAGACTGTAAGCTCCGAAGGTCCTACGAGTGCCACTTTGCGTCCGGCGATTGACACCTGGGTCGATGTGCGAAACAACGCGGGCGCACCTCTGAAAGACGCACAGATTGTCAACATATCGATCCGCACTCCAGAAAACCGGCAAGCGTATATCTGGCGGGGGATGGAGCACTTGCTCGGATATGAATTCACACCCAGCAACGCTGCCGGGAGACTGAATTTACCCTCATTGCCGGAGGGGGCACTCATTGATATTCGGATTGATCACCCTCGATGGGCGCAGTCGAAGCTGAGTAATGTGCGAGTGGCCCAAGGGCGATTATGTGACGTAGCCTTGCCGTCTGGTGTCATGACGACATTTCAGTTCATCGCCGATTTGCGGACACCGATGAGACTCGACGGGCTGACATGCGAAATCTTGCTGCTGTCGCAGTCGTCGTCGGCGGCGGCGGCGGCGACGTTGAATCGAGTCCCGATGAAGATCACGGGCGACCGGATCGTGTTTTGCGCCCATCCCGCCACTTACACATTATCCCGACTCAAAGCGACTGGTGTCGCCATCACCCCCGTATTCAATCGCCTGATCATTCCACCTGAGGCCGAAAAAAAAGTTCGTTTCTTAGTGCGTAAGACCGTGAATGTATCGGGACGTGTTATGCGCCGAGACGGCATGCCTCACAAGGGCGTGAGTGTCTTCAGCCAAATCGAAAACCTGTCGCCGGACGGTCTCCTTCCCGGGACGGAAAAATGGACCTATTGTGCGGAGACCGAGACGGATGCGGCAGGCAAGTATACCATCGCGCTGGCGCCAGGACGCGGGCGGGTCAATGTCGCCGCGGAAGGGTTTGTGACCGACCGTGACTACACCGAACTCGACATACGAGTGGAAGGCGCGCACGAGCTACCCGATTTTGTCACCGAAAGGCTCGAACCCGTACGCGGTCAGGTCATCGACGAAGATGGTCGATCGGTTCCAGGGGCCATTGTGCGCATGCGGTGTGGCCCATTGTTGGGGATGCAACCAAGCGTCAGTGATGCCCAGGGCAAGTTTGAAATTACCCTGCCTCGCATACCGCTCGATCACGATACACAACAGCGCCACTATGAATTGAATCTTGCAGCGTTTGTCGCGGACCAGCCCTTAAAAGGCGTGACTCGGATTAACCTGCGCGATACTGATTCACTACAAAATGTGCGAATTGTACTCCGGCCGGAATCGTCGCCCGATACACTTTTGACGATGGAAGATAGCCGGCGGAGTCTTGCCAGGAAGCAGAACTCCCTCGCGAAAAAAACGGATCAGCATCCTACTGGAGATCGAGGACGGCCAGCCCCTGAATTGGATGGGGCCGCATGGTTCAACACAGACGCCCGAAGCCTTAAGGATTTTCACGGGCGTTATGTGCTGCTCGACTTCTGGTTCACCGACTGCGGCCCGTGTCATGGTGACTTTCCCTCAGTGAATCTTGTCCATGATCGATTCGAGAAACACGGCGTCACCGTGATCGGCGTGCACGACAACTCGTCCACGCCAGAAGCAGTGCGCGAACATTGCCGGCAACAAGGGCTCACGTTTCCCATTGTTGTTGACCACCCGGACGAGCGAATCCTCAACGCATATCGAGAACTCGGCGTCCATGGCTTTCCTTGCTATCTCTTGATTGGGCCCGATGGGAATATCTTGGAGAACGACAGGGTTACAGACGGCCCATTTCTCCGACTATTTAAAATCGAACTGCTTCGCAAATACGTTCTGGACAGAAAGAAATAGGCACGTACTAACTGTCATTTGCAATTAATCATTCGAACTCGAGGCGGATCAGCCGTTGCTCTCTATGCCCTTGTTGGCCCTTTGGTTATGGAGGCCACTGACGAGGAATCCAAAACTGCCACCATTTCCGGTTCGCAACTCGCTCCTGCATCTCTTCATCCCACTTCTCCACGTCCTTCTCGAGCTGCTGAATATAGGCGACGAATTCCGAGAAGGACATCACACTGATATGGTCGAGGTCTTCGATGGAAGCGGCCATGTCTTCGTGATCGCAGAAATAAACAGTCGAGTCATCCTGCTGGGTGTTGATGAAATAAAACCCACCGGCTCCATCTCCACCAATACACCAATAATGCGGCTTCCATGGAAATCCCCAAGGATCCTCTTCACGACATCTTTTATTGGACTTCCGTAGGCTCTCTGCGTCGGTATCCAGTTCCTCTGTGGCATCAGTAAAGGGGTAAGCATTCTTCACCGCATCTCGATACGCTGCTGGAAATGTGACTCCAAAGTCTGCTTCAAGTTGTGACGCTTCATCTTGGGTCATTTACCTGGCCTCACTTGTTATCCACGTGCATAGACTTGTTTAAATAGGAAACTGATAGGGGACAAATACATACAAAAGAATCAGTCTTCACCAGAGTCTTCACTCAGCTTGCGTCGAAGACGCACTGATTCGAGGGAGTTGTACGTCAGCAACAGTGCCCCCTCGGCGGCATATTTCTCGAACAAACTCGTGATCAGATACTCCTCGCCGGGCCAGGGATAGGCGAATACGACGTCAAAATCATCGGGATCAAGTTGCAGTTCTTCGTATCCCTCCTCCGCGTCTGTGACGAGCCAGGAATACTCGGCGTTGTTGTCGGCATAAGCTTCATCAACACAGGATTCGGCGCCCGCGGGAATGAAGCTGCCTTGAACGAACTCCACGGGCAGACCAAAGTCATCTGCCAGTCTGCGGGATGCCTCGACCAACTCTTCCTCAATCTCAATGCCACAGGCCTCAAACTCAAGCATTGCTGCTAGCGACGCTACCACGCCGAAACCACTCCCCCATTCGCACAACGAATTTCCGGAAGCAAGATTCGTATCGGTGATGGCTTGCAGCGCGTGGTAGACCGTTTTGAAGTCACACGGGACGAAGCCAGTGGCGCGGCGTGGACTAGCCTGGAGAAACTGGCTGACTCGCAAATCAGCCTCGCACAGAAAAGCAACAATCTCTTCAGGCAAGAAGGAATCGTTATTTGAGATTTCAATTTCTACCAAAGGCACATCAAGTAATCCTGCAAGAATTTCGGTTCATACCCCGTCATATGAAGAAACAGTCGATTCAGAATCGACTGCAGCAGACTCAGTCACGGGCAAAAAACAGCCAGTCGGTCTGCTGTACGTTGATCAGATTGTTGAAAACGGTCACGGGTTCAATGCGAACTTCGCGGAACACCTCGTGCAGCGCATCGACAAACGGTGAGCTCTCTGCGTACGACCAGACACCGAGAATCCCGTCTTTTTCAAGATGGCGTTTCGCACGCTGCAATCCTTCAGCCGTGTAGAATTTACCGTTGGCTTCGTCCAGGTTCTCATCCGGCGAATGATCCACGTCAATGAGGATCAGGTCATACTTCTCTTCCGGCGGACTGGCGAGACGCTGATAGATATCACTCTGAGTCACTTTGAGCCGTTTGTCTGCGTTCAGCGTCTCTGACAGAGGGACCAGCCCTTGCTCCAGCCAACTGATCACCTGCGGAAGAAACTCGATGACCTCACATTGTGAAACTCGATCAGATTCCAACGCTGTCCCAGCGGTGTAACCCAGGCCGAGACCTCCGACCAGAACGCGCAGGCGAGATCCTGAGTGCATCTGCAACGCGATTTCCGACAGCGCCTTCTCGGACGCCGTCAGGTAACTGCTCATCAGGAATTCGTGGTCGAGCGTGACTTCAGTGACGATTGTTCCTGGCTCGCACAGCAGCTCGCGACGCCGCAAACACAGTACGCCGAGCGCGGTCGGTTCGTAGGCGAGGATTTCGAAGAACGGAGGTTTCATGGAAAAGCTGGTTTCGTTACGTATGAATGGGGAGCCTGACAGGCAGCAGTGCGTATCTATTTATTCTTCTTTTCTTGTTTCAGTTTTCGTTTCTCCTTTGGAGTGAGTAGCGCCTTTTTCTGTTGTTCCTTTTTGCCTTTATCTTTACTTCCCTTATCACCCATATCTGTTTCTCCGTGTTTGAAAAAGAATGTTACTCTCAGCTTCGTCAGATCGGCTTGACGTTTTCGGCACATGGCCCTTTGGGTCCACGTCCTTCGGTGTATGACACACGTTGTCCTTCCTGGAGTTGATCGAATGCCACGCCTTCGAGGTTCGACGAATGGAAGAACAAGTCCCCACCGCTTTCGGTGTCGATAAATCCAAAACCCTTCTGCATTACTTTCTTGATCGTGCCTTCTGCCATGTTAAGTCCTATTCCTCAAAAAAACTCTGCGGCGTTGCCTGACACTACACTGGAGAGACCACTTCGCCACGTAGACGAATGGTAACGGACTGGAAGTTGTTAAGTCAACTGGCAGCGACAGAGTCTATTCTGAGTTCTTGCATATCAGCGGAGCGTCTGCGTAGAGAGTTCGGAAAATACGCTGCTGACGAGTCCGAAAAGCGGACAATTGTTGAAGATCGATGTGAATTCACTTTAGTGAACCGACCGATGCGACGAACCGATCGAAAGATGTTTCCGAGATATTGAGCACTCAAGCCCAACACCGCCTCAGATTTTCTCCTGCTTTGGATAAGCTCTCAAACCGAGCAGCATCTCAGCTCTCTCGGTGAGCGGTTTGGCAGCGAACTTTTTATCGGTGTATTCTGCGAGGTTGTTGACGACGAGGGAATAGACGGTCTCACGATCCTGGCTGGTGTCAACTTCAACACACTTGTTTTTGCTCTTGAAGTGCTCAACGGTGGGGAGCGTTTCCGCCTTGAAGGTGTCGAATCTCAACTTGATACTTTCGACATTGTCGTCACTTCTGCCGGAGTATTTAGCACGGCCTAAGATACGCTGCTCGAGAATCGGATACGGGCACTCGAAGTACAAAATTTTAGGTAGTTCCGCTTCCTTGCCGAAGATCTCGTTCCACGCATCCAGATTAGACAGAGAGCGGGGGAATCCATCCAGCAGGAAGTTGTTTCTGCCTGTCGTTCTGATAACCGTCTCCATCTTGTTCCTCAGCAGGGTCACAATGATTTCATTGGGTACCAACTTTCCAGCAGTCATGCATTCTTCGATGGTGGCGGCGTTCGGACCTCCCGCCTGACGTTCGGCGCGGCAGAGATCACCCGTGGATAAGTGCGTCCAGCCGAGTTGAGACTCGGCAAGCTCGCACATCGTTCCTTTGCCAGCACCAGGGCCTCCGAGTACAAAGACTACGTTCGGCTCGGGGCAAGGCTGTCTTGGATCATAGTGGTGGATTGTGACTTGAGGCGCAGGTGCGACTCCTTTTTTGTAGACGTGCCATTCTCTGTCGGTTGGTGGCAGCGCATCTTCGGAGGTGATGTCGTAGGCGAGATGACCATCGAGACGGCAGATTCTCCAGGACCTGTAGCTATTGGAGTAGGAGAGCGCAGGATTTCTGGCGGATTTTCCATCCGCGCGATCCCACGCCATCTTGCCGTTCCAGTAACCGAGGCTTGATGTGGTTCCCGATTCCGATTCGGCGGGCGGTGCCGTTGAAGGAACGAAGAGACCATCCACTTCAGGCAGACCAGATCCTGACACTTCAATAAAGAAGGTGTTGGGAGTTAGTTCTTTTGTTTCGACCATTATCTTTTTTCCTGATCAAAGACTACTTTGGAGATACTGTCTGTCTGAATAACTGAATTTGAACGGGCGTCGCAAGCGCCCCATCTGCAGGGGGTACTTTTATAAACCATCGTGCTGCGGGTGCATAGGGCGCGCAAATACATTACAACAGAAGACCTGCTCGATTCCCTGACTGAGTTGGGACTTGATTGACCGTATCGAATCGCATTGAATACCTGAGAGAATTTAGCATGCAACGCATCAAGCAAATCATTGAGGATTCAGACACAAAATCAGGCAAGGTGTTTGACCTTGCATTACAGGCCATGATTATTCTGTCCCTGGTCAGCTTTTCAATTGAAACGCTCCCCGATCTTTCAGGTGAGACCAGGGAATTCCTGCGATCAATTGAGATCGTATGTGTCACAATCTTTACCATCGAATACATCGCTAGAATCATTGTTGCTACGAACAAACGAGCGTTCCTGTTTTCATTTTTCGGGATCATCGATGCCCTGGCGATACTCCCCTTTTATCTTGCGACAAGTCTTGACTTGCGATCACTCAGGTCGTTTAGATTACTTCGCCTGATTCGAGTTTTAAAATTAGCGAGGTACAATGCTGCCGCCAAAAGATTTCACCGCGCATTTATTATTGCCAAGGAAGAAATTGCGCTGTTTCTATTTGCATCATTAATAGTGCTCTATCTGGCAGGTGTCGGAATTTATCACTTTGAATATCCCGCACAGCCGGAAGCGTTTAGTTCGGTTTTTCACAGCCTGTGGTGGGCAGTCACCACTTTAACTACTGTTGGATATGGTGATATGTATCCAATCACCGCTGGTGGTAAACTGTTTACGTTTTTCATCCTGGTGATCGGTTTAGGGATTGTCGCAATTCCCGCCGGCCTGGTGGCTTCTGCACTTTCCAAAGCCAGGGAGATGGAAGATTGAAGCCGATTTTCTCGAAAACTCAGTTCAAGGCTAGAGTTGACCACTTACAGACGAGACTTATGAATCCAGCTGATTTAAGAGGGGGTGTCAGATGGATCAAAAAAAAGACTTAGAGCTTATTTGCCCTAAGTCTTTTAAAAGCAGTCAAAATGGGGATGACAGGACTTGAACCTGCACGCCTTGCGGCACTAGATCCTAAATCTAGCGTGTCTGCCAATTCCACCACATCCCCGGGGAATTCTGTTTCAGCAGGAATACTAACGATTTACGGGAGGTGATACAAATCGACGGGGAGAAAAAAGTCTGACTTTCAGATGGTTTCTGGAAGATTTTCCCTGATTTACGCTCTGATTTCGGGTTCGTCGGGAGCGGTTAGTCTTCCGAAGCGTCCGAATCGGGATTATTTTGCTCTTCCTGTTCGAGTTTGGAAATCTGATCACGGAGCGAAGCGGCGGTTTCGTAATTTTCTTCCGCGACCGCAGCCGTCAGTTCGCGGCGTAATTTGATCAGGTTGTACTGCTGCTGGCTCGAAGTTGGGGCTCGCTTGGGGAATTTGCCGATATGTACGCATTCGCCATGAATGTTTTCCAGGAGCTGAATCAGCGGTTCCCGGAAGGCAATGTAGTCGTGTGGGCAGCCCAGACGCCCTTCACTGCGAAATTCCTGAAACGTGATTCCACAATTAGGGCATTCCAGTTCTTCATCAAGTTCTAAATCTTGCGAATTTAATTCGATGAGCGAGGCTTCGTCCTGGGGCTCCCATTCGTCCTGCGGTGCCTGGCCGCTGATGTATTCCTGAAAATGTTCTTCGCAGAAGTGAAGTGCCTGGGCTTCCCCGTTCTGGATTTCGGTCAGGTGGTACACGGCCGGTTTATTACAGACCTTACATTTTTTCATAGTATGAGCTTTATCGAGTATCGGACTAATGAAGAATTCCACTACAGGAAATTAAAAGTCTGACTTCATTCTATACAAACCGGTATCGCGGCTCAATCGCGAATCCGGATTTGATTTATTCGGGCAGCGATGACGGCGATTCCCCGATCGCGATGATACTGCACGCCTGAATGACGTTCAGCCCCAGTTCCTGAGCGCGCTTGAGTAAGTCCGGACTTTCACTGCCGGGATTCAACCAGATTTCGCTGGCCCCACGATTGCGAATCTGTTCCAGCAGTCCGATTCCCACTTCGGGAGGGACATACACGCTGATCCGATCGAGTTTTTGAGCCGGGACTTCTTCCAGGCTGGGGTAGGCTGTTAAACCTTCGATGGAAGGTTCGCTGGGATGAACGGGGAACACTTCGTACCCCTGTTTTAAATGAGCGCGGACCGATTTGTTTCCGTATTTTTGTCGGTCCGCGCTGGCTCCAATGATGGCAACGGTTGGTTTGCCCATGTTGAATCCTATTTTTTTAGAGAAGCAACAAACTGATCATAACGCTTCTGGATGTCTGTCTGACTGGGGGTCTGCCCTTCACTGACAATCACCCGGTATTGCATTTCCAGAGGTTTACTTTCATCGAACTTCGTATCGAAGAATGCCCCAAAGCGGCCGTAAGGACGTTCTGAATAACGCGATGGTTTTGGAACGTTGGGGTCTTCCATGTATTCGACGTTATAGTGTTTGCCGTCGATTTCATACGACATGGTGAACCAGCCAAGATTGATGTGTCCATTGGGATCGGTTTTGTCGGAGACCTGGAACGGAGCGGGTTGTTGGGGGAATCCTTCAGGGCGAACGTAAGTCGCGTTGTTCGATTCGGCAACGGCTTGGGCAGCCCGAAACTGAAAGCCGGCATGCTGGCGGTCGCCATCGAGTTTGATTTCGCCGCGTTTACTTTCGAGTTTGGTTTGCCAGTCGATCTGCCAGGCGGGAACTTTTGAGCTGGCGAGTTTGATCGGTGTAACAGTCACTTTGCGGGTTTCCACAATCACGGGTTTGCCTTTGGCGTCGTTCCAGTGGATTTCGGATGTCATTGTCCCGGAATCAGGGCCGCCTTGCATTTCGATTATTTTGGCGTGCCGCAGGTGGGCACCGTTCTTGCAATGCCAGAAGTCGAGTTCTTTGCCATCGAATTTTGTTTTATTCCAGCCAACATACAGTCCACGGTGATGTGTGAATTTTCCACCGGGTCCTTTGGTGATTACAGCTTTGCTGCCCGGTCCGTAAACGTGATGAAAGACTTTGTAGGTATCGTGAAAACTTTCGGCTGACGAATCGTCGTAGGGATAGACATACTGCAGAACCGGAGCTCCGTTAAAGTAGAGGTCAGCGACTTTTTTCTCTGGCTGGTCTTTCCATGTGAAACCGGTTTTTTCACCGGCGTCGATGGCAGAGGTGACTGTGAACAGCGCCATCACTGCGAGGACAAGGGAGAATGTGAAATGACGTTTCATGATGAGGCCTATAGGACTAAAGGGTGAATAGTTCATACTGTTTTGATTTAGTTATACGTAAAAAAATTCCCGCGTTCCAGAGAGGAACGCGGGAATTGTAGAATCAAACAGGGGAATTAACCGGCGTTGGGATTCGGATTGTTTTTCGGTGGTTTCCCATCGACCCAGGGGCCGGCCAGTGCCATATAAGCGGGCTCTTCCAGCAGGCTGCCTTTATCGCCGGCTTTCCAACCGGGAATGTGGTTTGGTTTCTGCCGTGCATGTGACATAGCTTCCCATTTTTTGGACCAGCTTTCATCACCATCTGAAATTTTGAGTTCATCGGTATCGAAGTGGTAGACCTTACCTTTGCGATAACTGTTTGAACCCATATTCACAATGGCGATTGCTGCGGCACCGAGATCAGGTGGGTTGTTACACTTGCTCTGATCATTGGCCTGCATTGCTTCGACCCAGTTCTTGAAGTGCGCGTAGGTCGTGTCCTTGATTTGCGCAACACTGATCCGTTGTTTTTTCAACGAACTGTCACGCGTGACCTGAGGGCGTTCGGGAACGAAATCATATCCGTCGAAGCCTTCGCCGTTTCCAAAGACAAACGAACCATTGTGCCCACGGATGACCTGCTGAATGCGGGTTTCCTGGTTACACATGGTGGCATTGATTAGCCCCTGAACTCCTTCGTTGAAGTCAGCAGCGACGGTGGCGACATCGGGAACATCGCGGCCGTCATATTCCATGAAGAGCCCCCCTGCTCCGACGACACGACCGGGATAGCGGAGGCCGGTTGCTTTCAACATGGCGGTGGTTCTGTGAACGAAGAGGTCGGTATACATGCCCGATCCGAAAGGCCAGAAACGACGCCACTGTGCGTAGACCGCACGGTCGAACGGCTGTTGCTCTGCCAGGCCATCTTTTACACCCAGCCAAAGATTCCAGTCGATGTTTTTAGGATTCATTTCTTTTTTGAGAGCATAGTACCGCCATTGTCCCATTGAGGAGTTGCGGAAATATTCGGTCTGGAACTGCAGCACTTTACCAAGCTGCCCTTCCTGCAGGCGAGCTCGGACATCATCCCACACCGGAAGGCTGGTCGACTGCACGCCGACCTGCATGATCTGGCCGGTCTTTTTCCAGGTTTCAACGACGGCCAGGGCTTCTTCGACTTTTTTCGTCATTGGTTTTTCACAATAGACGTGCAAACCCGCGTTCATCGCGTCGATGGTCTGCTTGGCGTGCCAGTGATCGGGGGTTCCGATACAAACGGCATCCAGTTTTTCTTTTTCGATCATGTCGCGATAATCGACATACGCCGTGACATCATTGCCTAACTCTTTTTTGATGTAGTTGGCAGTGCGGTCGCGATGTTCTGAATAGACGTCTGATACAGCGACCAGCTCAATATTCATCCCATCCTTCTTTAATTGGACCAATTTTTTGACGTGTGCACCAAATCCACGTCCGCCGGGGCCGATAAATCCAATGCGAATGGTTTCGTTACTATTGCCTGCTCCCAAAGCCGGTGCGGTTGCCAGACCAGCGATCGTGCTGGCAGCGACGGCCGTTGTTCCTGATGTTTTCAGGAAATCTCTTCGATTGATGGGGCTTTGTTCCATTTCGTTATCTCCAGTTATTTAATAAAGTGGGTCTGTTACTGGATGGCATCATAGGGACAGCGATACCAAATACTTGCAAGATTTCAGGTGAGCACCCTCCGGCGCAGTGTGGGAAGGAGAGGAAATCACTTTCCTTACGCATAATAGTAGCAATAATGCAGGCCAGATGGTACTTATCACTCTATATTTTCTGAATTGTTGCCGATTCAATTGATACAGTCAGAAGCAAGTGCCGGGCATAAAGATTTTCTAAATAAAGGCAATAAATTGTTGGGTTAAGTGGTGTTAATACGTGGATTAGAAGGATTCGACGCTTTTCGGGGAGCAATGATCTCAATTGGTAACTTTGATGGCGTTCATCGAGGACACCAGCTGATGATTCAGGCCTTGGTTGAACAGGCCCGAAGCGAAAAACTGCCCGCTGTTGTCTTCACATTTGAACCACATCCGATTCATTTACTAAGACCCGAGCATGCCCCCCCTGAATTAATGGGAATCGAAGAGCGGGCCGCCGTTCTGGAGAGTCTGGGGGTCGATTGTGTCCTCGCTTATCCAACGGACCACGCCTTGCTCAATTTGAGCGCGGAAGAATTCTTCCAGCAGGTTTTATGTGAGCAGTTGCAAGCCAAGGGGTTGGTGGAAGGCCCCAACTTTTATTTTGGCAAAAACCGCGCGGGTGATGTGAATCTGCTGCGAACATTGTGTGATCGCGCCCGAATGTTCTTCAAAGTAGTCGAACCTGGTTTGTGTGATGGACTAATGATATCGTCCTCGGAAGTGCGTAAAGCGATTCAATCGGGAGAGGTTGCTTTCGCGGCGAAAATGCTGGGGCGACTCTATCAGATCAATGGGACCGTCGAGCATGGTGCCGAACGAGGAAGAAAGTTAGGGTTCCCCACGGCTAATCTGACTGATGTATTCACTCTACTGCCTGAAGCAGGAGTATATTGCGGTTTTGGTACAGTGGGGGAACAGCGTTATCCTGCAGCGATTCATATCGGAGCCAACCCCACATTCCAGAATTCAGAAACGAAGGTGGAAGTGCATCTGATTGGATTTTCAGAAGACATCTATGGTCAAAATCTGCAGGTGGAATTTCTGGAGAAATTGCGAGGCACCCAAACCTTTTCTGATGCAGAAGCACTCAAAGTGCAATTAGCGATTGATATTGAATCATCAAAAAAGCAGGTCAAACAATGGAATGCCGCTCAGTAATTCCCTAAGATGACGAAATGATCAAGTGGAACCAGTTACTGGAATTCGCAGAAACACTCACCGCAGGAATTATGAATGAGCAGTATTAACTGGACTCCCCTTTGTGAATTAATCAAGGTAAATCAGAAATTTCTCCTCTCCTGTCATGTTCGGCCTGATGCAGATGCGTTGGGGTCTGAGTTGGCATTGGCCTGTTTTCTCAAACAGTTGGGAAAAGAAGTCCGGGTGATCAATCCTTCGGCACATCCGAAAAGCCTGCAGTTTCTCGTGCAGGAACACGAAGTCCGTTATGTCGGCGATGGTGTTTCTACGGAAGACTTTGAATGGGCTGAAGTGCATATCATCCTCGATACGAGTGCCTGGTCCCAATTACCCGGACTGGCAAACTTCTATCGCAAAACCGATTCGAAGAAAGTGGTGATTGATCATCACGTCAGTTCTGATTCGATGGGGGCCGAAGAATTTAAAGATATTACCTCACCGGCGGCAGGATGTCTGGTTTATGATTTAGGCAAAGCCCTGAAATGCACAGTCACAGCGGAAATTGCCACCTTGTTATATGCGGCGATCGCAACCGACACAGGCTGGTTTCGTTTTCCTTCGACGACCAGTTATACCATGCAGATTATCAGTGAGTTGATCAAAGCTGGTGCAGAACCGCATCAGATTTATGAGTTGCTCTATGAGCAGAACAGCTTACCGCAATTAAAACTGATGGGGCGTGTGCTTGGCAAAGTACAAACAGACTTCGATGGTCAGTTGGCTTACACCGTTGTCAGTTGCCAAGACTTCAGTGAAACCGGTACAACGCCCGTTGATACGGAGGGGCTCGTCAATTACTGTCTGACTCTGGCTGGCTCTCAGGCCGCATTTATCGCCGTCGAGCAACGCAGCCGACAAGTCAAAATCAGCTTTCGAAGTCGTACGGCGTGGGATGTTTCCAAGATCGCAGAGTCCTTTGGAGGTGGCGGGCATCGTCAGGCTTCAGGAGCGATGTTAAATGGCCCTCTGAATTCAGCCGTCATAAAAGTGCTTGGTAAATTTCGCGAGATGTTGGACACGACTGAGAAATAAATCGCAGTCTTTCTCAACTTAATTTGTGATCCCCGTTGCGATTTGATTGCTCTTGCTCTCAGGCTACTATAGCATAAATGATATTAAGCTATGTTTGTCTGTTTATTCCAGCCTCAGAGGGTAATCGATGCGCTTCCATTATCAACACCGGTTCTTTGTCTGTCTTCTATCATGTCTGTTATTGTTCTGCCTCCAGTTCGGATATTCTGCAGCAGAGAGTCCGATTCAGAATACACAAGATCCCAAAGATATTGCCACCTCTGCTGAAGAGACTGTCAAGAACATGACCGTTCCTGACGGATTCAAGGTCACGCTGTTCGCCAGTGAACCCGATGTGCACCAGCCGATCGGTTTTGAAATTGATGACAGAGGCCGTGTCTGGGTTGCCGAATGTTTCAGCTATGAACGCGGATCATTCGATGACAAGTATGAGGATCGCATCATCATTCTTGAAGATACGAACGGCGATGGCAAAATGGATCTGCGGAAAATCTTCTGGCAGGGACCCGGACCTCTCACAAGCGTTACCGTCGGTTCGAATGGTGTCTGGGCTTTGTGCCGTGGTGAATTACTCTACTTCGAAGATAAAAACCACGATGATGTTCCCGATGGAAATCCTCAAGTACTGCTCGAGGGCTGGAACTATAAGTCGATCAGGCACAATATTGTCAGCGGTCTGACCTGGGGCCCTGATGGCTGGTTGTATGGCCGACACGGAATTACCGACACCTCGCTGGTGGGAACTCCCGAGACCGAACCTTCACGAAGAACACTGATTCATACCGGGATCTGGCGCTTTCATCCCGTTCGCAAAATGGTGGAAGAGGTCAGTTCCGGAACCACAAACCCCTGGGGTTTTGACTACGATGAATACGGGCAGATGTTTTTCACGAACAACGTGAATGGTCATTTATGGCATATGATTCCCGGTTCTCACTACACTCGCATGACAGGGCACGGCAGCGATCCCAATCCTTACGTCTACGATTTGATGACGAAGTGTGCTGATCACGATCATTGGGACAGTTCTTCAGGAAAATGGACTGATTCACGAGACACTTCCGGAATTCATGGGAAACTGGGAGGCGGTCACAGTCATTGTGGGGGCATGATTTATCTGGGCGATAACTGGCCTGCGCAATATCGCAATTCCATCTTTTTGTGCAACACACACGGGCACCGCGTGAATCATGATGCACTCGAACGCAAGGACTCCGGTTATGTGGGCACACACCGCCCTGATTTTCTATTAACCGGATCGGACTGGTTTCGGGGTACCGAATTAAAATATGGTCCCGATGGAAGCGTCTATCTCTCTGACTGGGCTGATTTGGGAGAATGTCACGACCATGATGGCGTGCATCGCACCAGTGGTCGTATTTACAAAATTTCGTATGGCGATGTCACTCCGCCTAAAAATCTGAATCTGAATCAGCTTTCCGACAGTGAACTGATCAAGCTGCAGCTTCATCCGAATGACTGGTATGTCAGGCACGCCCGCCGCATTCTGACAGAACGTGCGGGGACAGGCGAAAACTGGAGCCAGCCTGAAGCAGAATTGTTAAAAATCTACAATACCTCGAAAGAAGTTCCCCGACGACTGCGTGCGATGTGGACCTTGTATTGTACGAATCAATTGAATGATGCCTGGCTGGTTGAACAATTGAATGATTCCAGTGAGCACGTTCGCGTCTGGGCAATTCGCTTTCTGGTTGATGATAGAAAAGTCTCTCCTGCAGCGGTTAAAGGCTTTGCCAAATTAGCCAAACAGGAATCTTCGGGTCTGGTACGACTCTATCTGGCATCAGCGCTGCAGACACTGCCAGCACAAGATTGCTGGGAGATCGCTGCGGCCCTCGATCAGAATCATGAGCAGACAGCAGATCGCAATTTTACACTGATGCTCTGGTATGGTATTCAACCAGCAGTCATGGCAGAGAGTGAAGCCGCCCTGCAGTTTCTGAGTCATTCTACCAGACCTTTGGTGCGCCAACTGGTAGCACGGCGATTAACCGAAGACATTGATCAACACCCTGAGTATGTCACACAGCTGGTTCAGCAAGTGATCGATGCGAAGGACCCTGCAGTACAGCAGGACCTGTTAACGGGAATCCAGGCAGCGCTGCAGGGCCGACTTAAAGCCCAGGCTCCCAAGAACTGGCAGGCATTGAAACAACAGCTTGCGAAAACAGACTCAGCTGAGTTGCAGGCGCTGGCGACCGAATTGTCCGTCATCTTCGGAGACGGGCAAACGATGGATGCGCTCAAGCAAATCGTACTGGATTCCAATCGCTCGATGAAAAGCCGCCATCAGGCATTAGAAACGTTATTAAACAGTTCACAGAACAAAGATTTGCTACCTGTGATCCAGAAGTCGGTCTATGTCACGGAATTACAGGCGTTGGCGTTTCGGGGCTTGTCGCGGTTTTATGATCCTACGACCATTCAACGAATGCTGGGACGCTACCGATCCATAAAACAGGAAGGCCGTCAGGCATTACTCGATACGGTTTGCAGTCGCAAAGAATACGTACTGTTGCTGCTGACCGCCATCGATAAAAAGCAGATTCCTCAGCAGGATGTGTCGGCGTTCCACGTGCGTCAGCTCCGTAATTTTCAGGATCAGGAAGTCGTAGAAAAATTGAATCAGGTCTGGGGCCAGTCGCGGGAAACTCCCGAAAAGAAACGGGCACAGATTGAAGGCTATAAAACGCTGTTGACGGCAGAACGCCTGCAGCAGGCAGATCGGATACAAGGGCGTGCCTTATATGAAAAAACCTGTGCGAAATGTCACAGACTGTTCGGTCACGGCGGAAAAATTGGCCCGGATCTGACCGGAGCGAATCGGAAGAATATGGATTACCTGCTGGAAAATATGGTCGATCCTTCTTCCTTGATTCCCAAAGGGTACGAGATGGTTGTGGTCGCTTTAGAAGATGGTCGTGTGTTGAATGGAACTGTTGTCAGGCAAACCGATCAGCAACTGACATTGCAGACGCAGAATGATTTACTCGTGCTGGATCGACGTCAGATTGAAGAAATGAATCAGTCGAAATTATCTCTAATGCCGGAAGGTCAACTCGATCAGCTGACTGAGCAGCAACTATCTGATCTGATTGCCTACCTCGCCGGGCATACACAGGTGAAGTTGCCTGCGGGAACCCCGGCAGCAACGACGAGCCCCTGAATCGAAAGCATGAAGTTCATTCACTAACAAGCTATAAAGGCAACTCAGAATTGAATTCCGAGTTGCCTTTATACCATAGTTGGCTCATCGTTTAGCGTTTCTCTTTGAGTACGCGTTCAATTTCACGGCTCAGTAATGTGTACTGCAGCTGATTCATCATTTCGATCATCTGTTCCTGACTCGCATCCTCAGGGGGAGGCCAGTTGACGCCGCTGGCCTCGGCCAGATTCTTCATGAATGTTTCACGACCCTGCGACGGTTTCACATCACTGCGAAAGGCAATTTTTCCGTCCGCATCGATCACGACCAACGCCGGATGTCCCTGCACGCCATATTTCTTACTAGTCACACCATCCAGAAATGATGTACCCTGGTCAATTCCCGTGGGGGTCGTCCACTGTTCGCTTTTTTTCAATTTGTTAATCTGACTCATTTCGCCGTCCGGTGTATGAATCCCAAGGAAAACAACGCCTCGATCTGCAAACTTCTTGGCCAGTCTCTTTTGAGCGGGAATCGAAGCGACGCTCCCCTCGGAGCGAAGACCCCAGAAATCAAGTACCACAACTTGACCGCGATAGTCTGATAATTTGTGCTGACGTCCATCTGACCATTCCACGATATCCCACTCGGGCGCGATCTGACCGACGGCCAGTGGTTTTATTTTTGCCACGTTGGTTGTTGTGGGAGTTACCAGATCATTCAGTCGAATGGCGACCTCCCTGTTTTCTTTTTCGTTTTTGCTGACGACGAGATTGACCCACTTTGTTTTTGTTCCCCAACGCACGGAGGCTTCAACCACTCCACTGGGCAAATTATTAATCAACGCCCGGCCATTAACGTCTGTACGAACCGCTTGTCGCCTCAGCGCGTAGGCACCCCCTGGTTCGATTTCAGCTCCGGGTAGTGGGTTGCCTTGTTTATCCAGAACGCGTACCGGAATCGAATAGCCGGGGCGCAGTGTGAGTGTCTTGAAATTGATGGGGGTGAAGTTCTTTGAAACGTTTGTATGCTGCGAGTCCATGGCGGCAAAACCATCCTTCGTCAAAACAACTGAAAAATTCGTATCAGCGGCTACTTTGCTGTCATACACGGGAACTTCGATGGAGAAACTGCCATCAGATAAACTCTTCGTGACCTCCCCCGTATCATAGCCTCCGCCCCCCTTTGTGCCCGAGGCCACCCCTACCCGTACCCCCGCGAGCGGATTTCCATCAACGTCCACAACACGACCGACCAGTTTTTGGATGCCGGCCGGTTTTAATGCTTCGTAAAGACATGTCAGGAGAGGGACACCTTTATTGAGCGTGACAGTGGTTTTATTCACTGTTGCTGTTTTGCCGGAGGCGTCGATCATTTGCGTCGTATCAGAATCCGGCAGGCGTTTCAGGGACACAACATGAGTATTATCAAAACCAGGCTCGACTATGAGTTCCATTAAAATGTTGGCAATACCGACCAAGAATTTGCCGCTGGTTCCCACTTCTGTCAGAGTGCCGCGACCTTTCTGATCCAGGTAACTCATTGATGAAGCGTTCATTTTTTTGAACGAGACCGGTTCGCCTTTCATCCAGGCGGTCCGTATGGCATCGTCTTCTACTTCAGTCAGTGAAGTGAAGAATCGAAAGCGTTTGTCGTCGAGTTTTCCTTTGGCTTGAATGTTCCAGACGGGGCCTGTCTGCGCAATGATGTCGTGAACGACAACGGGTTTATCGGGTGTTGTTGTTAAAGCACGCATGCAATCTTCCGGCTCGAGCCAATACCCGGGTTTTAATGCCGGAAACCAGATCTGCACATTGCCCAGGGGAACTTCAATGCGGTACTGCCCTGCCTTGTTCGTTGTTCCTTTACGAATTTTTTTGTCGAGATCTTGTTCGGATGCAACCAGAATCTGAATCTCTGCATCCGCGACTGGTTTACCGGTGTGAACGTCTCGCACAGTGCCGGTAACAAAATACTGATTTTGTAACTTGTTTTGTGGAAAGACTTCCAGTTTTTTGGAAACGGTTGAGGTTTCTTGTTTTGTTTCGGCTGGTTCCTGTGTTTGTGCCACATCGCTAAGGCCTGTCACAAACAAAATCAGCAACAGGCCGACCGAGAGTGCCGACCGCATACGGCTTTCGTGGTTCGGCGTAGTAAGCTGATCGATGCGGGCACGCAGGCAAGACCGTTTGCCCGCCATCGGTACCGTCGTAACCGGCCCCTGTGCCTGCTGGGCAAGCCGGATCAACAGCTCGCCATAGGAATGACGGGTCCGTTCATCTAAAGTCGCAACCGTCGCAGCGTCTACTGCCAGTTCAATTTCTCGCCGCAGTTGATTTCGAATCAGATAGGCCAGCGGATTGAACCAGTGCAAGGTGACTGCCACGCGGCTGATGAACAGGAGCAATACATCCTGACGGCGAATATGTTCCAGCTCATGATTGATAATCGCCTGTCGCGCAGCTTCATCGAACTCTGACCATAACGTGCGTGGCAGTAAAATGGTGGGGCGCCAGAATCCACAAGATGACGGGCCGAGATCTAAATCCGTAACAAAACAGCGAATTGGAAACCGCAGCCAACTCCGGTTCCGCTGTGACGCGATTCGTTGCAGCAGCCCTGCATCCTGGAGTCGTTCGCTACCAGCAATCAGGCGCGACAGTACGAGCTTGGATCCGATCCACCAACAGAGTGCAGCACAACAGCCGACTAACCAAATGTAAGTCAACAGACTCGCAAGCGAAAAGGTGCGGCTGGTTGTTGAAGCTTGTGGTAATGCGGCTGGTGAGTTCGATGCATCGTCGGAGTGCGCTGTCCGGTTTTCATTTGTAAGCTGCCCGCGATTTAACTGAACCAGGCTTTGGTTGGGAGTCAAGTCTGTGGCTCTGGTTGCAGACGGAGTCTTAACGGCAACCGAACTGGTTCCTCCACTTTCAAAATCAAACAGATGAAACATACTCAATGCACTGGCAGGCATGAACAACAAAATCAGACGTGCCAGTGGTAACGTCCACAGGAGAGCACGCCATTTCGGTGCAATCCATCGATACAGAATCGAAGTGACACAGTAAACGATGATTGCCAGCGCGAATGCTTGCCATGTTGCGCGCCATACAAGCTGCAATAGCGGGGTCCATTCAAAATCGAAGCTCATTTTTTCGTTCTCCGCTTAGGGGGCGATTTGCTTGCTGGTTTATCAACATTCGGCTGGGATTTCACCGCGCGCCGCTCGTCTAATCGTTGTTGGAGTTCTTCAACTTCTGCACTCGAAAGCGATTCATTCTCAACAAAATGCAGCAGCAGCGATTGCAAGTTCCCGGCAAAGAACCGCTCTGTAAACGAACTCGCCGCTGAGCGAACGCATTCAGTTCGCGTGACTGCCGCACTGTAGAGATGCCGCGAACCGTCGATTCGTACATTCACAGCGCCTTTTTCAACCAGACGCGCCAGTAAAGTTCGCACAGTTCGATGGCTTCGATCACGAATTGGTTCTACGCGGGCAATGACCTCACCCGCCGTCTGGTCTTCCGCCTCCCAGACACTGAGCATTACTTCCCATTCCGCATCGGTAATTTGTAACTCTGGCTGCTTACCCATCACATTTCCTTATGACTACATTAGTAGTAATTGATGGCTGTCAGGTTACCACGCTTGTGGTAACTGTGCAAGTAGATTCTTGTGATTTAATATAAAACGCGAAAATCCTGGCCAATGTTCGGCAGGAAGAAAGTTGTCAGCGGTGAATGCCGGTGCCGGTGGTGTATCAAGGGGTTTGCGCGCTTGCCGTTTGAATTAGCAGCCCCGTCGGGATTATTTCAAGAGCGCAGTCTCTTCGCGGCCAACGTTCAGCAGCAACCTTGTTGCTCAGTTTTTCGGCGTCAGTGACGCAGGTGGTGATGCGTGTCGCTCTGGATGAGGTTGTCCATCACCGGCCCATCACCCGTCGATTAAATAAAACTGAGAATATCTTTATTTGTCGGTTGTGGGGCGTTGCCATTCTCCCCGCATCCATTTGACAAGCAGGTGCAGATCGTGTTTGGAAAGTTTCGATTCTTCAAACGAGGGCATGACGTTTTTCTCGCCGTAGAACTTTTCTGCGCCCGGATTACGAATGAATTCAGAGAGCCATTTTTCAGAACCATAGCCATTTAGATCAGGAGCAGCACCGCCACCCTCATCTTCGGGATCGCCGGCTTTCATTGCGTGACACTGGGCACAGTAACCATCGAAATCAACGACTTTACCTGCTTTATCTTTGAAATCAATTCCGCTGAAGACAGAGACACCCCGCTTAAGAACGGCTTCGCTGACTGGTTCATAATCTCTACGTTTGGCTTCGCGCGCGATGAGTGCTGCGACGGCTTCAATATCTGCTTTGGTGAGAACTCCTTCCGGACCGACATAGCTATCGGCCCAATCGCTCATGTCTCCGTGCAGAATGGCATCTCCACCTTTTGTTGTTCCTAAATGACCAAAAAACTTGGGTGCTTTCGGGTCCATCAGAAATTCGGCAATCCATTTTGTTGTGGCAAATTCAGCCAGATCCGAAGCACTGGGAGTCGCTTTGACTTTTTTGCCGTCTTTCATTTCCATGATATAGAGCCCTGTTCCGTCATGCCCGTTCCAGGTGTGACAGATACCACAGTGCCGCGCAAATACCAGAGGCCCCATCGATTTGGGGTCATTACGCAGCAATGATGTGGGACCTTCCGGAGGCACACCATTTTCACTGGCGAGCCACGAGGCACGCGCGGCATAGGCGATTTCCTGTGAACGTTTTAAAGCATAGTCGGGAGCACTTCGCTCTTCCTTAAGGCCGTACCAGCTGATGCCGGAAATAATCAGCAAACCACCGACATAAACGGTTATTGCCAGACGTTGCCCCCATTTTTCTCCGAAGACTTTTTCGTAAAAGGGAACCAGGATCAAAATGGCAAGCATCACGCCGGGTAATACTGCAGTGACCAAGACTTCAAGTTCCTTAGGAACCAGATGTCTGAGTTCAAACAGAAATCGTACAAACCATTCAGGACGTGCGATAAAAGGAATCGAGCTGTCGCTGACGGCTGGAGCTTCGAGTTTGATTTCGCTGGGACGCAGATCCATTTCCCATTCGGCCAGCCCTGAAGCCACGTTCTGGTTATTGAGAGCGGGATAAACCAGCATCTGCACAATGATGATCCCGATCAGAATCAAAGTCAGAACCAGGGTACGTGTTGTTTGATAAGGCCAGTACGGTTGCGTGATTTCATCTTTGGCAGGATCATCTTCGTCCAATTCAAAGTCGATATCTGGATCATCGGAGGCTTCTTTGATTTTTGTAGTACGCAGTCGCTCACGACGAACCAGTGCCATATGAATTATGAACAGGATGATCGCGATCACAGGCAGAACAACGACGTGAATCGTGTAGAGACGTGTTAACGTCAGGTTTCCGAATTCGCTCCCGCCGACGATGACGGAACGGAGTGAGGAACCGATGACGGGCATGGTGCCGGCGATTCCGGTTTCAATTTGATAGGACCAGTAGCCTTTTTGATCCCAGGGCAGCGGGTTTCCGGTAATCGTTAATCCGATGATCACGCCTCCAATGAGCAGGCTTGTCCAATAGATAAACTCTTTAGGCTTGCGATACCCGGCGGAAATAATCACCAGGAAAATATGAATGACGATGGCGACAATCATCATATGAGCCGTGTAGTGATGCAGGCCACGCACAAACCAGCCCAGGTCCACCTGGGTTTCAATGTAATGCACACTGCCCCAGGCAGCAGCTTCAGACGGGCTGTAGACAGTCATCAATAAGGTGCCGGTTACGATTTCCACCAGCATTAATAATACTAAAGCCCCGCCCCAGATGTTTTGCCAGCGAGAACGTCTTTTGGTCGGAAAATTCAACAAGAAGATCGCATGGAGAAAGTTCTTGTAGCCGGTTCGCTCGTCGATCCACTGTTTGGTTTTTTCTGACAGCACTGAAACAGCCCCCTATGGGAAATCAAAATAATTACATCTACGAAGAAAAGTATCAGAGTCTTCGACTGATCACTGAGTGTCAGCCGATCGATTTTTTTTCCGAAATTCCTATTTCAAATTTCTGGTACTCCACAACAACCCACTCCTCTCCCCGTATTTTATCGATGGAAGTTTTCAGATTATCCATTCCGCGGAGTTGAGGACCACTTACCATTGCGCCATCTGTTTGAAATGTTGCTGCATGACAGGGGCAGAAATATTCTTCATCACTGGGTATATAATCAACCACACATCCTAAATGAGGACACGTCGATGAGAAAGCAGTCACAGTTCCATTTTCCGCTTTGCTGATCCAGACTGACCCAATCGGACCGGAGGGATATTTGGTCCAGGCATCCTTGCGCTGGTCGACGATAGTAAATCGCTGAGGGACACCTGCTTCCAGGTCGTTTAACTTGGTCAGCTTGTAGGTGTTTTCTTTTTGTTTACCGCGTTTGAGTGTCGAGAATAAAAACCCTAATGCAGGCACAGCTAGAATGGTGACGTAGAGGGAGCTTAAGATGCTAGTGCAGTATTTGAGGAATTTTCGACGTCGCATGGTGAGAACCTTCAAATCTAAAAAGCTGGCTGTTGATCAGTTGTCTGAAGATATATGTCTGGGGGATATAATTTGATTTCTGAATCAAACAACATGTGCCTTTAAGGGTTACGGTTATTTAGCTCAATCTCGAACAGTAAAACTTAGTAGTACTTTATTGGGCAGGCTGCTTCTCGTTTTATTGAGTTGCTGCTGAGGAGGGAAGTTACAATACATTTTTTCTAAACGCAGGCTCGTAACATTCAGTCGAAACTGGAAGGTAAACTCCATCGTAGCAGATCTTACTGCCGATTACGAATCTTTATTTTAAGTCTAATGACTTCATATCTTTAAGGCAATGCAGTCAGTTAATTCGGATTATACTGTCCAGATTAGAGGATGTACAATACCGGTTCCCTGGTTTCAATGAAGACAAAAAAAAACGGCTCCCCCGATTAAGGGAAGCCGTTTAAGTCTTCATATCAGTCTAGCTGACGTGCTGATTGAGAACTAATCAATCAGACCGAACAGGTTTGACAGGCTTTTTCCGCTCAGACGACGAGTTTGCTTTTGGTTATTTTGCAGACGGCTGGGGAAGTAAGCTTTAGGATCTGAGGCTGGAGCAGGAGCTGCAGGAGCTGCTGATGGTGAGCATCCGTTAGGAGCACATCCAGTGTGGCAGCAAGGTGTATCGCAGCAACCTTCAACAACTTCGTATCCGCAGAGTTCCAGAGCTTGAGTTGCTTCACGAACAACCTTTTTGTCGCAGTCACCCAGAGCACAGGTCAGAGCAGCTGTCAGCTCAGGTGAGCAGCAGCAGTCGTTCTTGCGAAGCTGGTCGCCAATTTCATCAGCAGCTTTAGCACGAACACGTTCGTCAGCGTCGTTCAAAGCGTAGATGAAAGCACACATGATCTCAGGATTGCATTCGCAGGTGAATCGGTCACCCAGTTTGTGAATTGCTTTGCGACGGTGTTTAGCGTAGCAAGCAGTTTGAGACTGGTAGATCAATTCTGCGATTTCGCAGGGATCAGCGTTGCAGCAAGGTTCTTCGTTGCAGCAAGAGGCTGGTGCAGCACAGGTCTTAGGAGCTGGTGTGCAGGCTTTAGGAGCAGGAGCACAGCAAGCCTTTGGAGCTGGTGCGGCACATGCTTTGGGAGCAGGAGCACAGCAAGCTTTTGGAGCTGGTGCGGCACATGCTTTAGGAGCAGGAGCACAGCAGGCTTTTGGAGCTGGTGCGGCACATGCTTTTGGAGCAGGAGCACAGCAAGCGTTTCCTGTGTTGCAAGAATCACAGTTTGATTCCGATTTGCAGCAACGTCGTTTGAACCAGCCACGTAGTTTACGGGCAGGCTTACAGCAAGCAGGGGCAGTTTCACCACAGCAAGGTGGTTTAATAGATGAGCACTTACGTTGATACGTATAAACGTTTGGCTCACATGGTTTGGTAATAGTGGGTTTACAACACTCGGGTTGACAGGTCGAGGCACATTCACAGCTCTTTGCAGCCCCGCAATTAAGCGAAAGGTCAAAAAGATCTGCTTGTGCAACGGCATTCATCCCCAATGCAACAACAAATGCACTTAACAGACTAATCCATTTCATAGAACAGCGTCTCCTTCTTGGGTCGATTCCTGACCATCATAGACAGATTGATGTGCCTCTTATGTCACATCATTACGATTACGGCGCGAATTTTGTTCTCTTCCGTTTGGACTGCATTCAATCCAAGTTGATTTCATCCACTCGCGCTGGCTTGAGATTTAAAGGAATTGTAAGTTACGTTTCCTTTACAATAATAATTTCGATTGCGGTCGATACTCTTGCGAGCACCAGCCAAATTCACATCCGAATTGTTTCCTTTGATCATTCAGACTTGAATTCTCATTGCGACTGCTACACTTCATCGGCGTGCTGTAATCGTCGCTTGAATGTCTCAAGTCATTATCAAGTAAAAAGGTTACGTCAATTTTGGGTGCGGTTCTATGTGTCGTAACGGTTGGTTAAACTGGGAGAAATTTACGATTACTTGAGAGCAAAAGTGCGCCCTGAAATGCGTGAAGCTGGGGGACTTATATCTCGAGGGGGGGCTTATATTTGATGGTTGGGGCTGTGACTAATGTAAGGAGGGACCCGTTCCTGACAGCTTTTTTTATTGGACGGTTTGCAACACCAGCCCTTTGGTGATACTGAGAATTAAAGCCGCAGAGTTTCGCTAAGCTACCTGATTTCGATTTAAACTTTGCCGATCAAAGCCGTTTAGAACAATCACGACTTCTTTTTTCACTATTCCAGATGACTGATATAGTCTTGGAGTGGGAATTGTCCTTACTAAGTGAATTATGTAGTTTCGGTGATTCATGATGTATGACAGCGTAGGCTTTCTTTCTCTACATGACAGCCAAACGCTTTTGATTGTATCAATTGAACAGTCCTTGCTTTTCGCAAAATTACCGTGCATAATGTGTTTGTATTGATAGCTGGGCCCACAGGAGAAATAAAATGCGGTATCTTCTCATTTTGAGCGCGGCTTGTCTGTTTTCGGGACTTCCGGATCGCGCTTTTGCACAACGGAACCACCCTTCACGCGGACATCACTCTGCACACGGACGCTATCACCACTCTCATCATGGCCATTCCGTCCCCCGTTATTATGGGCGATCATGGCCAAGCCCGGGGTTATCAGTCGGTGGTCGCTCGGGAAATGTCGATTTCAACTTTTCATTCCAAGGGAATTCCTACTACGGCAATCCGTGGGGGCCCTACTTTTATAACCGCTTTGGTTATTACAGCACTGATGCTTTTATCGCCGGCAATCCGGTTTTGTTTTCTAATGGCTATTCGTTAAACGGCTTTTATCCGATTCTTCCCGGCCAGGGTTTTTCGCCTCCCGCCGTTTATCCTTACAGCAATGTGCCGGGGACTCTGCCTACCCTGCCCGCGAATTCCCAATTCAATAATCCTGGTGCTGCCAGCAATTTACCATTGAATAATGCGCTGAACGACGACCAGGCCCGCTGGAACGATCAGAACTATCTGCCCGCACCTTCCCGAAAGATTCAACGACACATCATTCCCTCAACCCGCCACGCCAGGGAGCTGAGTCTGCGAAATCAGGTGAAAGGGGATGAATACTTTAAAAAACAGGATTATCGCAGAGCCTATGAGCGGTACAAACTGGCAGCGTCACTCACTAAGGATATCGCGGCGCCTCATTTTAAGAAGGGATTTGCGCTGGTTGCATTGAAACAATACGACCGGGCTGCTTTTGAATTCAAACAGGGATTGATTCTTGATCCAGGGTGGCCCACTACAGGAGAGAGTTTAATCTCAGTGTTTGGTGTTGAAAACGTGATCGCCAAAGATTCGATATTGCATCAGGTTGCCGAATGGGTCAAACAAGACATTCGTGATCCAGAAAGACTGTTTGTATTTGGAGTGATGTTACACTTTGATGGTCAGACAGAACAGGCAATGGACGTGATCAGGACTGCCGCTCGCCTGGAGGGGCGCGGCGATCATTTTCTGGCATTTCTGAATCCCCAACCGATTGCCGGAAAAGAGCAGACAATTCAGCAGAAAGGAAATCAATCGGGATACGTAGTCGATCCAACGCAAACCCGCCCCCCTGCATTCGAATCGAAGAATATGCAACCACTGCAGAAGCCGCTGGGAACTTCGCGGTCCGCCCCGGTTTCCAAGCCACTGCGTCTGCCACCACCGCCTGTAAAACAGAAAACGCCGCAACAGAAAACGCCGCAGATCAATAATCAGTCTCTCCCTCCGTTCCCCAAAGATGCTGATACTCCAGGAGAACCGTTGTTTCCTCTACCGGAGCCTGCTAAAAGTCAGCAACCGCCTTTGTTGATACCTCCACAATAACATAACCGCGCATTTTCCACTTTTTCTCTGCTTTTGCTCTGGGCCCGATATAACTGATGACTGATACTGCCACTCCCCGACTGTTAGTGACATTATGTACTTATAATGAGCGCGAAAATCTGGAACTATTGATTCCCGAGATTCATAAACATCTACCTCAGGCTGCGATTCTGGTGATTGATGACAATTCGCCTGATGGAACGGGAGAATACGCCAAAGAGCTGGGTAAAGCCGATCAACGGATTCATTCGATCCATCGCACGGGAAAATTGGGGCTGGGAACCGCCACGATTGCCGGTTTCCAATATGCGATTGAAAACAAATACGATCTGGTTCTGAATCTGGACGCTGACTTCAGTCACCCTCCCCGCTTCATGCCTGATCTGGTGGAAGCCACAAAAGATGTCGACGTGGCGATTGGTTCCCGCTATATCTCCGGCGGCAGGATCGAAGGCTGGGGGCCGAAACGTTACTTTATGAGTGGGGCGATCAATTGGTATGCCCGCTTATTACTTCGCTTGAAGTCGCGTGATTGTAGCGGCAGTTTTCGCTGTTATCGGGTTCCCAAGCTGGCTGAGATTGATTTCGCTTTGCTCAGAGCCAAAGGATATGCTTTTCAGGAAGAGATCCTCTACCGCTGCCGTCGCGTAGGATGTTCGTTCCAGGAAGTCCCCTTCACTTTCGAAGAACGCCGCTTTGGCAGCTCCAAGATCAATATGGGAGAAGGCTTTACTGCGTTATGGGTCATGTTTGTTCTGGGGATCGAAAACTGTCTGGGGAAACGTGTTCGTTCACTTCCCGCTGAGCCTGCGAAATAAAGAGACGATTCAGCGACTGATAAGTCTCAAGAATGGCTATGGGACTCATCGGGGAAAGTCCCTTCGCGTACGTCATTCGCATAAGCTTGCACGGCTGTTGTCATTTCTGAGGCAAAGTTGGCATATTTCTTTAGAAAACGCGGATGAAAATCAGCGTTCATGCCTAACATGTCAGGCGTGACTAGAACTTGCCCGTCACAGCCCGAGCCAGAACCGATGCCAATCGTGGGGATGGTGACTGTGTCCGTAATTTTTTGCGCGATGGGAGCGGTGATCATTTCAAGCAGAATGCCAAAGGCCCCTGCTCTTTCTGCCGCCAGCGCATCTGCGATGAGTTGGTCTTCGTCCCGTTGGATTTTTCCCATACTGCCCAGCATCCGCACTGATTGTGGTTTCAGACCCAAGTGTGCCATCACGGGAATATCGGCTGAAGCGATGGCTTCGATCGTTTTTGCTTGATTCATGCCCCCTTCCAGTTTGACAGCGTCGGCACCGGTCTCTTTCAGAATACGGCCTGCATTTTCTAATGCTTGTGCGGGAGAGACATGAAATGACATGAAGGGCATATCCACAATGACCAAAGCCCGTTGAACAGCGCGGGCGACAATTTCACCATGATAAATCATTTCATCAACGGTCACAGGCAGTGTTGTGCTTTTCCCCTGGACGACCATTCCCAAAGTGTCGCCTACCAGAAGGCAGTCTAAACCGGCTTCATCCAGAATTTTTGCTGACAGATAATCATAAGCAGTCAGCATCGTAATTTTCTGTCGTTTTTCCTTGCTGGCAAGAAATCGGGGGACGGTAAACTTCTTGGGCCGTGCTGGGGAAGCATTCGACACGGAACTCTCCTTAAAAACTCGCTGCAAGCCTGACTGGACAGTCAGTTTGGGATCTTTCACATTTGATAGTAGGCATCTCGTTCGGTTTCGGAATCCACAATAGGGAAACTGATCACAAATTCGCAAGACCACGGTCTGCTTTTCTTTAAAATCACCCAGAGGGGATGGGGTGTAGCATTTTGCGCTGCATGATTTTGCAACACCTGTTTTGTTTTGCAACAGGTGTTGCCAGTGTCTGGTTCACGTTGCAATCTATACAGTATATTAATAGTCCTTTAAATGACTGGTTATAAATGAATTACAACGAAAATGTTATAATTTCTGCTGAATGGTATGAGTAATGCTTCTAGTAACAAGCAGCGATGGTGGCAAGCGTTGGCCCGCACTTGCTCCATTCAGCACAGAAAAGGTGCTTCAGTCATTTATATGATTCGAAGCACCTTTTTTTTATTAATACCATGCTTTTCTGGCTCTGCTGAGAAACGTGGACTCCCACCATCTGGAATTCCTGTCCTTAGTTCATTAGGATTACGGCACACGCCAAGTTCGTACGCTGGTTGTGTTTCAGTAATCAATTCCACTGGCAACATCTCTTACTGAAAATCTGTTTTGGTGATTTTTGTAGGAGAGAATGCATATCAGGAGGGTACCTAACGTGCCAGAAAAAATCGTCGTGATCGGATCAGGACCCGCTGGTTGGGCAGCTTGTATTTATACTTCCCGGGCGAATTTGGAGCCGCTTTGTTTTGAAGGGGCTGTGACAGAAGAAAACCGCCTGCAGGGAACACTGCCTTTAGGACAGTTAGCCTTAACTACAGAAGTCGAAAACTACCCCGGATTTCCCGCCGGAAACCTGGGATCTTATCTGGATGATTCTATCGACGAATCGAAGCGGAAGTACATGGCACCCCATCTGGGGCATGGCGTGAGTGGACCGGAGCTGATGGAACTGATGCGTCAGCAGGCGGTCAATTTCGGCACGCGGGTTGTGACGGACGATATTGTAGATGTCGATTTTTCCTCACACCCCTTTAAGATCACGCCCCTCAATGGCGAACCTGTTGAAGCGTTGTCGGTGATTATCGCAACGGGGGCTCGCGCCAATTATCTGGGACTCGATTCTGAAGAACGCTTCAAAAATATGGGCGTTTCCGCTTGTGCTGTCTGTGATGGTGCCATGCCTCGTTTTCGTAATTCACCACTGGTGGTCGTTGGTGGTGGGGATAGCGCCATGGAAGAAGCCAACTATCTGTCCAAATTTGCTTCGAAGGTGTATCTCGTCCATCGTCGGGATGAATTCCGGGCGAGCAAAATTATGGCAGATCGGGCATTGGCCAATGAAAAGATCGAAGTGAAATGGAATTCCGTGATCGATGAAGTATTGGGTGATGATGAAAAAGGTGTGACCGGAGTACGGTTGCGCAGCTCGAAAGATGACAGCCAGACCGAAGAGCTGGAAGCGACCGGTTATTTCGCTGCCATTGGTCATACCCCTAACGTCAACTTTCTGAAAGGTCAGGTCGAAACTAACGAGAGCGGCTTCATACAATGGAAGATTCCTTTCCGCACAAATACCAGCGTGGATGGTGTGTTTGCTGCCGGCGATGTTGCCGATGATAATTACAAGCAGGCAATCACAGCCGCCGGCAGTGGCTGTATGGCGGCTCTCGATGCTGAACGCTGGCTTGTTGAAAAAGGTTTCGAATAAGCGTTGCCTCTGATTCACACTTTTCAATCACGGCTGAAAGGACGAAAGCATAATGTTGTCAAAAGAAGGTTGCCTGGCGCGACAGAAACGGTTGTGGGAATCGGTTCCCGATCATTTGCAATGGATCTTGATTGCTGACCCGCGTCACGTACTTTATCTTTCCAACTTTCTCGTACAACCCTGCAGTTTCTCGCGGGGGGAGCGGGCACTGCTGTTGCTCGATCGTGATAAAGGCAGCACGCTGATTGGCGATAATTTTACCCTGCGTTCTTCCTCTGCCGATTTCTTTGTGGATCACGAAGCCATCGAAACATGGTACGACCATAAACATTCGGTGGAGAATCGTGACCATGCGCTGTTCAAAGCGTTGAAGTCGGTCGTTCCTCAATTGAAAGGTCGTCCGGGAGCCATTGAAGCGGAATGGTTGCCTGTGGGGGCTTTACAGGAACTGGAAATTACCCAGACCGACGCGACCCTCGAATTGGGAAGCGTGTTGCGTCAACTGCGTCGGCAGAAACACGCGGATGAAATTGCACTGTTAAAACAATGCATGCAGGCCTGTGACGCCGGCCATGCCTGTGCGCGGGAAGTGGTCGAAGCAGGCAAGACCGAGTTCGATATCTTCCGCAAAGTTCAGGCGGCTGTATTACAGGCTGCGGGACTCCCCGTGATCATCTACGGCGACTTTCGTGCTTCGACTCCTGCTGTTCCGAAAGCAGGCGGTCTGCCTACCGGTCATGTTTTGGAGAACGGCGATCTGTTCGTCCTCGATTATTCGGTTGTGATTCACGGCTATCGGAGCGATTTCACGAATACAATCAGTGTCGGCGAACCGACGGCTGATCAGCAGAAACTATTCGGTCTGTGTCAGGCCGCTATGCAGGGAGGCGAATCGGTTCTCAAAGCGGGGACGAAATGTGCCGACGTGCATGCAGCGACTGCGGCTCCCATCTGGGATGCTGGATACAAAGAAAACTTTCAGCACCACGCTGGTCATGGATTGGGGCTGGGACATCCGGAAGCACCGATTCTTGTGTCGGAAAGCACTGATACCCTTTTAGCCGGCGACGTGATTACGCTGGAACCGGGTGTTTATGTGGAAGGGATTGGCGGGATGCGTATCGAACATAACTATCTGATCACAGAAGACGGATTTGAACGGTTAAGCAATCACGTTATTTCATTGACATAAAGGCGTATGCAATGAAATGGAATTCGCGAATGAGTCAGTCTCCTTTGGGAACAGTACCAGTCGGGTTTTCATTTCAGACGTTTGTTATGTAGTCAGGTGCCCGTAACCATGTCCTCTCCTGATATCCCGGAATGGATTGAAGACGACTTGCACAAAATTCGGGCCGCCGGTCTCTTTCGCTCGCGCCGAACATTCACCCCACTGACTGCGGGACGTTGTCTGCTGGATGATCGCACGCTGATTAACCTTTCCAGTAACGACTATCTTGATCTGGCACACGATGCACGCGTCGTTTCTGCAGCCGCTGCGGCGTTATCGGAAATGGGTGTTGGTGCACGTGCCAGTGCGCTGGTCAGCGGTCGCACGGAATGGCACGCGCGGCTCGAACAACAACTCGCGCAATTTGAAGGAACCGAAGCGGCGATTCTGTTTCCCAGTGGCTATGCAGCGAATTTGGGAGTGGTTTCTGCGTTGGCGAATGAGCAGGATACCATTTTTTGTGATCGCTTGAATCATGCGAGTCTGATTGATGGTTGCCGACTGTCTGGTGCTAAATTGCGAGTCTATCGCCATGACAGGCTCGAAAAGCTAGAACGCGAACTGGCAAAGGTAGCCGGCGAAGGAAAAAAAATCATCGTCACCGATTCCGTATTCAGTATGGACGGCAGTGTGGCGCCGCTGGTTTCGCTGTGTGATTTGGCGCAGAGTTACCAGGCGATTTTGATAATTGATGAAGCGCATGCGACAGGCGTCTGGGGCGCATCTGGCCGAGGATTGGCAGAAGAGCTCGGTGTGGAAGATCGGGTGACTGTACGAATCGGGACGCTGAGCAAAGCGATTGGAAGTCTGGGGGGCTTTGTGGCTGGTTCGACTGTTCTGATCGACTGGTTGTGGAATCGTGTGCGGACACAAATCTATTCGACGGCCCTGCCCCCCGCGATTTGTGCTGCCGCCTGCCAATCTCTGGAGATCATTCAGGCCGAACCTGATCGAAGACGTGTGCTCCATGATCAGTCGGATTTTCTGCGGAATGAACTCCAGCACCGGGTGGCCGTTTCGATTCCTCCTGCTTCGGGACCGATTATCCCCATCATATTGAAAGATCCTGAAGTCACGATGCAAGTCGCGGCGGAGTTACAGGAAGCCGGTTTTCTGGTCGGCGCCATTCGACCTCCCACAGTCCCTGAGGGAACATCACGTCTGCGAATTTCCATTACTTGTGCCCATCAGCGGGACGATCTGGAACGGTTTTTAAAAGCATTGGATCGTTCACTCGCCAGAATTGTCGAATCGCGATAAGGTATGCAAATTAGTTGTTTTAACAAGAAATAGAAACGTTTTATCTTGGGTTGCTTGTCAGCCAGTAATATCATCGATTGAAGACCCCCGCATGAATTTTCGTGATCAGATTAAAAATGAATATCCGTTTGCTTCTCACTGGTTGAAGATCGACGGTCATCAATATCATTATCTGGATGAAGGACAAGGCCAACCGCTGTTGATGGTACATGGCAACCCGACCTGGAGTTTTGCCTGGCGACGGTTGGTGAAGCAGCTTTCTACGAAATATCGTGTGATTGCCGTCGATCATATGGGGTGCGGCTTATCGGATAAGCCGCAGGATTATCCTTACAGATTAGAAACACACATCAACAACCTGAAAACGTTGATTCAGGAACTGGACCTGCAGAATATTTCGCTGTTTGCCCATGATTGGGGTGGCGCGATTGGTATGGGAGCTGCCGTTGATCTGCCTGAGCGGTTTCAACGCTTCGTGTTGATGAATACCGCCGCCTTTCGTTCGCAGGAAATTCCCTTTCGCATCGCGGTCTGCCGTATTCCGTTATTGGGAGCCTGTGGGGTGCGGGGATTGAATTTGTTTTCAGGAGCCGCGGTCTCAATGGCGGTGGAAAAACGCGAACGCATGACGGACGAAGTCAAAGCCGGTTTCCTCGGGCCTTATGATTCGTGGCAGAATCGGGTTGCCGTCCATCAGTTTGTGAAAGACATTCCTTTAAAGCCTTCTCATCCCAGTTACCAGACTCTGCTGCATGTGGAAGAAGGCTTGCTGCAGTTTCAAAATCACCCCATGTTCTTGATCTGGGGTGAGCGCGACTGGTGTTTTACCACGAAATTTCTGGACGAATTCGAACGACGATTTCCCCAGGCAGAAACGCTACGGATTTCCGATGCGGGACATTATGTCTTTGAAGATGCCCACGAAATCATGCTGCCGCGTATCGAACAATTTCTGCAGGAGCACACGTCCACAACGGGATCGCAACCCACTTAACCATCGCGTCACCATGCTTGTCATACTCGATTCGAATGGTTTTAGAGACGCGACAGTCAATCTGGAAACAGGCCCGTTCAAGCATGACGCTCAGAAGTCACCAAAGTCAGGGTTGATTAAGTGCTCGGTATTGCCGAGGTGCGATACTTTTTCGAGTTTCTTGCGGGGTTGTTTCGGCTTATAAGCTTCAAAACCATCCACACGAAATTCGGAAATCATATGATTAATCCGGTTTTCGATATTAGTCAACTGTTCTCCCTCATCGGGGGCCACAAAGGTAAATGCGGCTCCTTTTAAATCGGAAGAGAGTCGCCCGACACGCCCGATGCGATGGACGTAGTCGTCGCTGAACTCGGGAATATCAAAATTGATGATATGCGAGATTCCACTGACATCAATACCACGCCCCATCACGTCTGTGGCAATCAGCAGACGAATTTTTCCTTCACGGAATTGTTTCAGGACGCGGTCCCGCTTCGTCTGCGGTAAATCACCATGAATGGCGGCGACATCTTTGAGTTTCTTGGAAAAGATACGATCCAGTTTATCGGCGCCACGTTTCGTGCGGGTAAACACGATTGTTTGTTTAGGACGTTCCTGAAACAGCAATCGTGAGAGCAGTTTGATTTTGCGATCAGGGTCAACGGTAACGTAATACTGATCGATGGCGTCTACACTGACCTTATTATCAGAGAGGTCAATCATAATCGGATTTTGCATGTAACGCTGAGCCAGGCGTTCCACAGGTGGCGGCAGCGTTGCAGAAAGCAGCAATGTCTGTCGTTCTGTCGGGCACTTTCGCAGGATTTTTTCGATATCGGGACGAAAGCCAATATCCAGCATACGGTCTGCTTCGTCCAGTACGACAAAATCCAATGTATTCAGTTTGAGGTTACCGCGATTGATGTGATCGATCACACGTCCCGGTGTCCCGACGGCGATTTGTGCGCCCTTCTTCAATTGATTTTCCTGAGGGCGAAGCGGTTTGCCTCCGACCAGTACCGCAAGATTCAACGACTTGTCGGGGCAAAGCTTACGGATCTCTTCAGCAACCTGCTCACTCAGTTCCCGGGTAGGGGCCAGGATTAATGCCTGGGCTCCCGGTCGTCTCAGATCAATTTGCTGCAGCACAGGTAAGGAAAATGCGGCTGTTTTTCCGGTTCCCGTTCTGGCCTGTCCGATACAGTCCTGGCCTTTGACGGCAATCGGAATCAGCTCTACCTGGATCGGGCTGGGCGTTTCATATCCCACCTTAGCGAGGTGTTTTAAAATTGTGTCATCAAGTCCCAGTTCAGCAAAACTGGCCTTGGGTGTTTCCTTTGTGGTCTTTGTTTTCTTTTCTTCAGTCATTTCCTATTTGTTCCTGCTGTGGCAGGAGAAAACTCGCTCTCTGATGAGGCGTCATGGATTCGGTATTTATTCCGTTTGATTTTTGCTTTCATCGTCACTGCTTGTTTTGTTTGCACTGTCAATGTTTGCTTGATCCCGAACCGAAATTCCAATCAGACGCTTGATGTCATTGCTGTCAATGGCCTCTTGTTCTACGAGTGCTTTTGCCAGCAGGTCAAGTTTCTCCCTGTTTTCTGTTAATATTTTATCAGCCAGGTTCGCGGCGGCATTTAAGAACCGCTGCATTTCCTGGTCTATGACATGGGCTGTTTCTTCGCTACATTCGCCCTGCGATTTCATCTCTTTTCCGAGGAACGGGTTTTCGTCCGAATGGCGAAATGCCACTGGTCCGATGACATCGCTCATGCCCCACTGCCCCACCATTTTTCGTGTGATCTGGGTGGCCCGTTTAATGTCATCCGCTGCACCCGCTGTATGTTCGCCGAAGACTAAACCTTCCGCGGCTCGACCTCCCAACATGAATGCCAGTTGCTGGTGAAGTTGTTTCTCTCCGATGCTGTAACGCTCTTCATCGGGTAGAAGTTGAGTGACACCAAGTGCTCTACCACGAGGAATCACAGTTACCTTGTGAACAGGATCAATTTCCGGCAGGAGCCAGGCCAGCAGAGCATGACCGGCTTCGTGGTAGGCGGTCATTTCCCGTTCTTTTTCGCTCAGAATTTCTTCTCGTTCCGGTCCCATTAGAACTCGGTCTCTTGCATTGTCAAAATCTTCACTATCGACTTGATCTTTATTTAACCGCGTTGCCGATAAAGCTGCCTCATTCACCAGATTCTTCAGATCGGCACCTGAAAAACCAATTGTCCCTGCTGCAATTTTATGCAAATCGACATCATCTGACAGAGGAATTTTCCGTGAATGGACTTTCAGGATGGCTGCCCTGCCGTCTTTGGTAGGACGGTCCACGGTGATATGTCTGTCGAAGCGACCGGGACGCAGTAAGGCCGGGTCCAAAACATCGGGCCGGTTCGTGGCTGCGATGATAATGACGGCTTCATTTTGCTGGAAACCGTCCATCTCACTTAGCATCTGGTTTAATGTCTGTTCCCGTTCGTCGTGGCCGCCTCCCAGGCCTGCGCCTCGAATCCGTCCGACGGCATCGATTTCATCGACAAAGATAATACAAGGGGCATTCTCCTTGGCGGTTTTAAACAGATCGCGCACGCGGCTTGCACCGACGCCGACAAACATCTGAATGAATTCCGAGCCGTTAATGGAATAAAAAGGCACCCCTGCTTCACCGGCCGTTGCACGGGCCAGTAATGTTTTACCGGTTCCCGGCGAACCCATCAGCAATACGCCTTTGGGAATTTGGGCCCCCAGCCGCTGGAATTTGGCCGGTGTTTTCAGAAATTCGACAACCTCCTGTAATTCTGCTTTCGCCTGTTCCATGGCAGCTACGTCGTCGAAGGTGGTCTGTTCTTCTGAAGGTCGAAAGCGCTTTGCCGGACTCTTTGTGAAATTTCCCAGCATGCCGGAGCCCATTGGATCTGAGGAACGCTTGAGCATGAACCAGAAGAAGCCAATGATCAACAGCGGCCCAATTAACCAGGGGATAATATACGTACCAATTCCGACATTGGTGCTTTCGGCTTTGAAATTTACTTTTTGTTTGATCAATTCCGGAACAAGGTCTCGATCTTCAACCGGGTGTGAAGGCAGAACGGTATTGAATTCCTCTGCCAGTTTTTCATCCTTCTTTTCTTTGACAGGATTTTCAGGACGAATTTTCCATTTGCCGGTCAGGATGTCACCGTGGAAATCCACCGCTTCCACATTACCACGTTTGAGTTCGGTAATAAAAAAGCTGTAATCAACCTTCGAGCCGGTATTCTCTGGCGAGGTTTTCATCATGATCAGACTGCCGATAACCAGAATCAGCAGGATAATGAGCCAGGGGCCCATAGAAGGAGAGCCCTGATTTTCTTTGCTGGATTGCTGTTGAGGAGCTTTACCTTTGGGAGGATTGTCTTGTGGGTTCTCCGAAGGAGAGGCCATATGATGTTCCGTTCGTTTGCTGAAATCTTTATTTTAACTAGTTGCTGATGATTGCATTAATCATGATCTGGCATTCACTTCGAAGCTGTCTGCGGTCAGCGAACTGTCTGAATTTTTTTGGGTGACAGATGTTTATTTCTGCGTTTCAGTAACATGTTGCTGATTCTATGAGAAAATCTGTCTGTCAGGCAATGGTGAGAAGCCTGTTTTTAGAAAGGATCGGATAAGCAATCAGCAGAATAAGTTCTACCGGCATGGGGTGTTATTGCCTCAATTCATGATTTCACCACTAATCTTTCAATCCATAACGCACAATACACCATAGTGCCTTCACACCGTCCCGCCAGCCGATTTTCTTTCCCTGATCGTATGTACGGCCATCGTAACTGATCGACATCTCAAAAATTCGGCACTGGCGACGGGCCACTTTTGCCGTCAGTTCCGGTTCAATGCCGAACCGGTTCTGACAGAGTCCGGGAGCAATTTCTTTAATCACTTCTTTTTTGAATAATTTGTAACAGGTTTCCATATCCGTCAGATTGAGGTTGGTAAAGCAGTTTGAGAGTGTGGTCAGGAACTTGTTTCCCAGGAAATGCCAGTAGTAAAGCACGCGGTGAGGTTGATCGCCCAGAAAACGGCTGCCATAGACGACGTCTGCTTTGCCTTCAATGATGGGTTGTAAGAGACGTGGGTATTCGGATGGATCGTATTCGAGGTCTGCATCCTGGATGAGCATCACATCACCTTGTGCTTCCAGAAATCCCGTCCGAACTGCTGCCCCTTTTCCCTGGTTGACTTCATGAAAAATGACCCGAATTTGATTTTGCGGGTCTGCATCGGCCTGCGCCTGAGTTTCTAATCGCTTCAGAATCTCGCGTGTGCCATCGGTACTGCCATCATCGACGAGGACCAGTTCTTTACGAAGTGGAACGGCTTTGACCTGATCGATGAGATTCTCGACCGTTTTACTTTCATTAAAGATAGGGATGACTACGGAAAGCAAAAAGTCTCTGGGAACAGGATAAAAGCCGAGTTGTCGGCACCCTGCTTCTCCCAGCGAGGCTTTCAAAGAGTTATACCATTCGGTCGTATAAGGGTAACCGTGTTCATCCGATTGAGGAACTGGTGTCATTGAGTTGAGATCCATGATTAATTTGCAAATTGACAAGTGGTGGTTTTCATTTTGATTCGTTCTATTCTGTATTATAAGTCGTAAACTGTATCTGCAAGAGAAGTTTCTGTTTCGTTTTTACTTTCGATGCTGGCCATGTTGAACAAACCGGTTTACATTATCCAGACTGTGAGAATGATATTCCTCTTTATTTCACTCAATCCGGATATTCCGACTATACTGCTGAAGCAATAGAATCGAGCGCGTCTATGAAATCATTACAAGTTCTATTCACTGATGTGAGCTCTGAAACCTGGATCGAACAAATTCTGCTCGATGCAGAGAGTCATCCCGCGTTTTCGCAGAATACAGACTGGTCGATTCAAAAAAAACAACTGCACGGCGGTCTGGCGGAGGGCGTTGATGTCATCGAAGTCAACAACGGTGCATTGAGACTTTCAATTCTGCCCACTCGGGGCATGGGCGTCTGGAAAGGAAATTTTCAGGGAATACCGCTGGGATGGAAGTCCCCTGTAAAAACTCCCGTCAATCCCGCCTATGTGAATCTCTCTGAACGGGGAGGTCTGGGGTGGTTGAGTGGTTTTAATGAGTTGATTTGTCGCTGTGGCCTGATTTCCAATGGCCCGCCAGGCAAGGATCCCGCTGGGAACCCGTTGGAAGCCGAATTAACGTTGCACGGACGCATCGCCAATACTCCCGCGCATTATGTGAGTGTTGAACTCGACCCCGCTGAGGGGGGCTGGATCAAAGTGACCGGGAAAATGGAAGAAGGTATGTTGTTTGGCAGTCAGTTCTTACTGGAATCGACTTTGGAAACCCAACTGGGATCATCCGATTTTATCATTCGTGACCGCGTCACGAATCTGGGTTCGGAGTCAGCGGAATCCGAATTACTATATCATATCAATGTCGGTGCCCCCTTTCTGGAGGCTGGTTCCCAATTTGCGATGCCATTTACAGAAATGGCACCGCGTGATCCCCGTGCTGCAGAAGGGGTTACAGGTTACGACACTTATCAGGGACCAACGCCAGGCTATGCTGAGCAGGCGTACTATTTTCTTCCCGTTTGTGATGAAAATGGAGTCTCGCCTGCCTTGCTAAATAACAGACAGGGTGATTTAGGGTTTCTGGTTGCTTTTAAGCAAGCCGCTTTGCCTTATTTTACGTTATGGAAAAATACACAGCCTGAGTCTGGCGGATATGTGACCGGACTGGAACCGGGAAGCAGTTTTCCAAACTTCAGGGCAGTCGAACGGGAACAAGGTCGTTTGCAAGAACTCAGTTCTGGAGACAGCTACGAGACGGAATTCCGAGTTTCTATTTTGAATAATCGGGATTCCGTTGATGCGGTACGGCAGAAAATCACGAAGTTAAGTGAAAAGAGCCAGTCAGTCATCCATGATCTGCCCCATGACAGGTTTTCGTGATTTTGATTCCCGCCTTCCGATTCCAATTCAGGCAGGATTGAGAACCAGACCCAAAAGAGATGAAAAATAGAAGAAATCAGTGATTTCATGACTTTCGGACAGGTATAAGGCTGGAATTAAATCAATTGATTCTGATATATTTGCTGGACTGATCTCCTTTGCGTAAAGATCAATGTGTTGTGCATTGACCGCGGAGTGAGGCATTTGGTTTTGGAGAAGTTGCTATTCACTGGAATGTTGCGGGAGATTTTCTGATCTCTTTGCATTTTTTGATCGAAAGTTAGATCGCGTTTAACGACATGTTGACTGGATCCTTTGAAGTCTGACTCTGTGAGAGCGACTCTTTGAGAATTGTCAATTAAGAGGCGTCTTATTAAATGACGCTGGAACGGAAGAGCCATGGCGAGCTGATTCCCGGTTCCACTAACTTCACGAAATACACGGGATGTTCTCGTACAGAATGTAACTTTGAAATTTTAAGCGTATTTGGACTTTTTCTAGTATGGTTGATCGTAATTTAATTCGAGAGTTTAGTATTTCCGATGAGGACCTGGATGCTGCATTTGCAGAGGTCATGCCAACAGTCAATGAAGAGGGTGAAGAAACCGATTGGGTGTTGGATGATGTTTATGCCTCTGTTTCCTGTGCCTATGATGTAAATCAAATCATTGATGGTGTCATCTTAAGCGTAGAGGGTGAAGAAGTCCTCGTTGATATCGGCTTCAAGAGTGAAGGCATTGTCCACATTGACGAGTGGTCAGAGGACGAAGAAACTCCTAAGGCCGGCGATAAGGTACAAGTTCTGCTCGAAGAAGTAGAAGACGAATTCGGATTGACCATGCTTTCCAAACGAAAAGCAGATCGAATCCGCGAATGGGAAAAAGTCATTGCCACACACGCCGAAGGCGATGTGGTTTCTGGAACAGTCGTCCGAAAAATCAAAGGCGGCTTGCTCATCAATATTGGCGTCAATGTCTTCCTGCCAGCCAGCCAGGTTGATATTCGTCGTCCCTCAGATATTGCCAACTATATCGGTCGTACGATTGAGTGCGTCATTCTTAAGATTGACGAAGCACGCAGAAATATTGTTGTTTCGCGTCGTAAACTCATCGAAGAAAAACGTGAAAAACTCAAACAGGATCTGCTCAGCAAGATTGAAGAAGGCCAGATTGTTAAAGGTGTTGTCAAAAACATTGCCGACTTTGGTGCCTTCGTTGACCTGGGCGGCATTGACGGTTTGTTACACATCACAGATATGAGCTGGGGACGGATTAATCATCCTACCGAGATCGTTAAGATTGATGATGAAATCGAAGTTATGATCTTAAGTGTTGATCGTGACAAAGAAAAAATTGCTCTGGGCCTCAAGCAGAAATCTCCCAGCCCTTGGGAACTTGTTGAGTCCAAATATCCGGTTGGTACAAAAGTCATCGGTCACGTTGTCAACGTGATGTCATATGGTGCGTTTGTCAAACTGGAAGATGGAATCGAAGGTCTGGTTCACATTAGTGAAATGTCCTGGACCAAACGCATCAATCACCCCAGCGAACTGGTGAATATTGGTGATGAGGTTGAAGTCGTTGTTCTGGGTGTGAACAAAGACAAGCAGGAAATCTCTCTCGGTATGAAGCAGACTCAGTCCAATCCCTGGGACGAAGTCACCAAGAAATACCCGGAAGGTGCCAAGGTCAAAGGTACTGTCCGCAATCTGACCAACTACGGTGCGTTTATCGAACTCGAAGAAGGTGTCGACGGATTGCTGCACGTCAGCGATATGTCTTGGACGCGTAAGATTTCTCATGCCAGTGAAGTCATGAAGAAAGGCGACGAAATCGAGTGTCTGGTAATTTCTGTTGATGAAGAGCGAAAGCGAATTGCTCTGGGACTGAAACAACTTGCTTCCGATCCTTGGGAAACCGATATTCCAGAAAAGTATCAGCCCGGTGCGATCGTGCAAGGGGTTGTTACCAAGATTACAAACTTCGGTGTCTTCGTAGAACTCGAAGAAGAATTGGAAGGCCTGTTGCACATTTCGGAGCTGGCCGACCATAAAGTAGAAAATCCGGAAGACATTGTCAAAGTGGGCGAGACTCTGGATGTCAAAATTCTACGCGTCGATACCGATGATCGGAAGATTGGCTTGAGCCGCAAACTGGAAGAGACCGAAGAAGTGGTTTCTGACACCTCAGAAGGCGGAGAAGCAGGAACTCCCGCAACCCGCAAGGAATTGATGGGGGGAACGGGTGGAGATGCTCCACTGTTTGCAATGCCGACTGAAGCTCCAACTGAAGAGGAAGCTGTCGCTGAGGATGCTGTCACTGAGGAAGCTCCTAGTGAAGAAGCTCCTAGTGAAGAAGCTCCTGTAGCTGAAGAAGCAGCTTCTACTGAAGAAGAACCTGTGGTTGAAGAAGTCGCAGAAGAAAAAGCAGAATAGAGGCTTTGGTCTCAATTCGGTAATCAGTTTGATGAAATGAAAAGCGGTGGTCTTCAGTGGCCACCGCTTTTTTTATTGTCACTTTGTGTTCTTGTGAGACGCGTCAGCAAGCGACATTTCGGAAGTGGAAATCGCTCTGATTGTAGAGAGCGCTTCAAAGTTCGCCGTTCGATTTTGAGATCTATATCGACAGCATTTTATGCAATGCCTGCGGCTCAATTCTGTTCGAAACTATAGTAATAGTTATCTTTTAGCAGTGCAAATTCACCCACTTCCTATAATCGTTACAGTTTCTGTAGATTCCTCGTTTGTCGTCCGACTTTTCCAGACCGCATTCAGGAACCGGAAATGTTTTGCCGATAGATATTCATATGGAGTGCCAGGTATTTACCGGGCATTTCGTAATGAAATCATCGTGTCGAGAGGAAACGAGTTCCCGCGAACGGTTGCAAATCTAATGGGAAGCCAAGGAAATAGGCCGGCTTTTCCATTTGTCAACAGCAGATAGATAACAGGTTTTCCATGCAGAAAACTGCTCGACGGCGTTCCTCTTCAGCCGTACAGAATCCGTTAGAAACATACCTCAAAGAGATTAACGAAACCGCCCTGCTCTCCGCAGACGAAGAGAAGGAGCTTTCGAATCGAATTGAAGGTGGTGACAAAGAAGCACGCGATCGAATGGTGCGTGCGAATTTGCGTCTTGTCGTGAACATCGCCCGCGCTTATTCAGGTAAAGGCTTGCCGCTTCAGGATCTCATTGAAGAAGGCAACCTCGGTCTGCTCCGGGCAGTTGAGGGATTTGATCCCGAAATGGGAACCCGCTTCAGCACCTACGCCAGTTACTGGATCAAACAATCCATCAAACGGGCACTGGTGAATTCCGCCAAAACAATTCGTATTCCCGCTTACATGGTTGAGTTGCTGACGAAATGGCGACGCGCGACAGCCCAACTTCAGGACACACTGGATCGAACCCCGACCGCTGAAGAAGTGGCAAAGGAATTAGATCTGCCGCCTAAGAAGTTGAAAATCGTCAAAAAAGCGATTCAGCTTTACAACTCTTCACCACAGTCTGAGCAACACGAAGCCGGTTGGTCGCTGGGAGAGATGATTCCCGATGACCGAATCAAAGGACCCGATGATGAGTTGGTCGAGAATGACAACTTAAAGCACGTATTTCGTTTGCTGAAGGAAATTCCGGAACGCGAAGCCAACATTCTGAGAATGCGTTTTGGATTAGATGGTGAAGACCCTAAAACACTCAAGGAAATTGGTCAGGCATTAGGTCTGACACGGGAACGTGTGCGTCAGATCGAGTCGGAAGCACTCAAAAAACTGGCCAAGGAAATTTCCGGCGAGTAATTTCTTAATAAGCCAGACAGTAAAATGATCAGCAAAGAGACCGGTTATCTGCCGGTCTTTTTTGCATTGGCAGGCACCACCAGCGGATCATAGATGATGTGTTTTTTGTTTTGATCAAGCCTGCGATAGACGTGTGCCAGTTGAATCATTAATGGTTCGAGCTTTTGATAGTACGCATCCACATTCGAAAACGAAGCTTTGCGCTGTTTCAATTCCAGGATTTGAATTTCTAAATCATCGCGTTCCTGTTTTTGCTCGCCGGAGAGTAATTCAATCGGCTGAGTGGAGAATAACGTGAATTGGTGCGCCCGATGGCCATCGGGTAATAAGTCTGTTGCAGCATGCGGTTCGGGAATCCGGTTCAGGCCTTGAAATTGATCGCTGCGCGTTCCCCGTTGATCGGCATTGTCGTCCAGTTGCGCATGTTCGGTAGCCAGTTCCCCTTTTTGCTGATAATACGCGTTGGTTTCACGGCTGGCTGACAGGTAGGCTTCCAATAACGAAATCTGTCCATCATGATCCAGGTCAGACTGTTGTTGCGAACCGGCCTGCGATAGAAAGTCGCCGAAGCGGGAGAAGTAGAATTCGTGACCGTTTTTGGTGGCAGTAATGACCACGCGTTTTTCAGCGGAAAGTGCTTCGAGAAAGGGACCACTGGCAGAAAAACAGTTAATGAGAGCCAGAGGATGCTTGATTGCATTGCAAGACAAGCTCAACTGGTCAGCCGTAAGGTCAGGCCCGCGCAGGTTGAAGCGGGCCGTTTTTCCATCGAAGGTGCCATGGCCGATCAGGATGAGCCAGGTGGCTGATGTATTTTCCGTTTTGCGCTGTAGTTCTCTGCTCAACAGTTCCCGATCAGAAAAGCGGGCATCCACGTTTTCACCAATGACCGTCAATTCCGCTTGTTTCTGAGCGGCGATTTTTTTCCAGCGTTTTGACCAGTTCGCAAACGGAAGCTCATATTGCTCCTGACCGGCGGCTCCGATCACGATCACGAAACGCTCGGCTTTTTCAGTGGGAGCGGCTGTCTGAGCTGAGACGCTTATCGGGTCAGTCAGCAGGAACGAGCCGATGATTGCCAGAAAAAATCGATTTCGAACTTGAATTCGCATCAGGGTAATCCTTTCCATCGTCTTAGAGACCATTCACCAAACAGGCAGCCCAGGACGAGCACCAGGACCCAGGGATGATGCCAGAGCGGAGTGGCTAACTCTTCGGTCACCGGTATGTGTCGTTGATCCAGAGAATTGACGAATTGTTGCAGTTTGGCAGCAGGAATCACTTCGCCCTTTGATTGAGTCGCCAGTTGTTGCAGCAGAGCGAGATTAGGGTTGATGGATCGAAATTCAACATTGTCAGGCGCATGCACCCAACCACTGTGAATAGTTTTCGTTTTGGCATCAGGGGCCGTCACGGTCGCAGACACGGAATAACCACCAGCTTGGGGGGGCAAATAAACGGTTTGATAGATGCCTGGTTGATCAGCGATCGGGTCCGCTATCAGCTTAATCCGTTTTTGTTGAGGCGTGGTGATTTCCAGTTCGATCTGATAATCGCTGCGTTTCTGAAATTCCGGATCGCGGACGAGAACTTTGATTTTGGTTCCCTCGTTTGTTTGCGGGTTTTCTTCCACTAGTAGATCAATCGGTTCAAGGACATCGGTGGTCATCCACCGCAATAATTGTCGCCAGGACTTGTAGAGTTGGGGTGACGAAGAATCTTCTTTTAATCGCCAGCGCCAGAGGTCGCCGATCATGACGGCTGCGACACGTCCCAGGCCATAACGTTGTATGGCGATCGCTGGGTAGGTTGCTTTCTGTGAATTTTTCAACTCGGCCGCCAGAGTGGCACCGGGTTTCGTGGTATCTACTCGATTGATCGTTTTAAAAGCTGGCATCTCAATCAGCCGTTTGTGCTCTTCCTGTTCGTTTTTGTGATGTCGTAGCCAGGGTTGCAGCCAGCCGTCGCGGGTCAGGGAGAACTGGTAGTCGTTCTCGAAATCAGATGCTGCAGTTTGCTGTGAAAAATAGACCGGTAACAGGCGGCTTAAGTCTGTTTTGTCATAGCCGCCTTTCTGAAACGATTCCTGACCTCCCAGCATGACCAGCCCGCCGCCCCGCTCTGATACAAAGCGGGTGATCAGTTCCAGTTGATCGTGTGTGAAAAATGCTGCTTCCAGATCGTCAATAATAATGGTTTCATATTGAAAGAGTTCTGTTTCTGTTTTGGGGAAGCCGTCTTTTAACTCCGCAGGAGATTGTGTATTAATCCGCACGAATACGGGTTGGTCATAACGTTCGAGGTCAGTTTCATTTTGCTGATCAAAGCCCCGGAATAACGCATTGCCTTCTTCGCCGTCTCGACTGCGGAAATCAAACTTCGTCTCTTTTTTCGCAATGCGGATCAGCCCGACCAGATGAATGAATTCGTCTTCTTCAATTGCACGGCGGAGAAATTTGAATTCCCAGTTCGGGCGACCAGAAACATACAGCACCCGATGTGCAGTGCGGCCTCGATCAATTTTCAACGTGCGCTGATTATTAGCCAGCGTTGCTTCCTCGTTTTCTAATGAGACAAGCGTGGTTTTTAACTGATAAAAGGCAATTCCTGTCGCTTCGGGACGCACCTGAAACCGAATTTGGAACTGCTGTTCGGGCTGTGTGACATCGCGAGTGACGGTTTGTACTACTTTGCCTGTTTCATCCAGCAGTTGGGTTTTGATCTGTTTCTGCTGGCATTGTGTGGCAGAGAGATCTGCAAGAATTCGAATCGGTGCATCTTCAAACGGGGAATAACCGACAGAGGTCTTGGTGATCGCCAGATCGGTTGCTGGCGAGGCGCTCCCGATCAAAACTGGATAAATCGGAACGGATGTTTCCAGGCGACTGATTTCTTCAGCGGAAATGCCATCGGTCATCAGCAGAGTTCCCGCTAATGGTAATTTAATGAAACGCTGGTTTAATTCGTTGAGGCTGGAAACGAGATTTGATTTGGAGCCGTCGAAGGTCAGGTGCTGCAATTCTGTTTGTGCATGAGCGTGTGCGTCGACCGTATATTTTCGAACGGAAAAGTTATGTTCCAGGTCGATCAGCCACTGTGGATGCCTGTTGTCTGCGGTCGGCTGTGACGCAGTGAGTAGTTGTTTGATCTGCTGCAGACGTGGCGCGCCAGTTTCGGAATCCTTGATTTCCAGGCTGCGGCTGACGTCTACGACGATCGCAAACAGATTCGTGCCAGGATGCACATGCACGCCGCTCCAGAGGGGTTCGGTCAGCGCAATCGAGAGGATTGCGATGCCAAACAGTTTCAGGAACATGGCGGCTCCGGACAACGAACGTTTCAGCGAGAGCGACCGATAGGCGTAGATCACCAGGACCAGTCCGACGATGATCGTCGCGACCATGATTGTTGTCCAGTCAGGTGCGCCGAATTGTAATTGGGCCAGACAATTCATTTTCCACTCCCTAGTTCTTCATAGTAGCGACGGACCAGATCAGAGTATTTTTCCGGTACCGGGTCGCGGTCGATTGGTGCTAACGATGTTTGCGCGCCTCGTTTGCTGATTTCGTTTGACAATATATTTTGAAGTTCCGCCAGCGGTTCCAGGATTTGCGCATCGACCAGTTCTCCTTCTGGTACTTTGGAATGACGTTTGAACTCCGCACGCATGCTCTGTGCGCGTTCACGAATCTGAGCGACTTTGCTTCGAAGTGCCGGATCATCGACCATTTCCTCGACATCCCGCATGCGGTCAGACCACTTCCGAAATTGATTGCCGGTGATCGGACCGGTCGTCTGGGCGCCTGGGCCTCCCTGACTACCGCCGGGCCCGCCTTTGGCATTTCCCCGAGCGCTTTTCAACGATTTACGGGAAGACGGTTGTGAGGATGGCTTGCCAGAACCGGGTTGCGAACCCGGTTTGGAGCCCGGTTGAGAACCCGGTTGAGAACCCGGTTGAGAACCCGGTTGAGAACCCGGTTGAGAACCCTGTCCTTTTCCTTTTTGGGCAGATGCCAGTTGTACGGGCGTTTTTCCCTGGCCGGATGGTGCACCCGCTTTGCCTGGCTGTCCGGGTTTAGAGGCAGTGGATGGTTTTTGTCCGGTCGCTTTGGGAGCACCAGACTTGGAGGCGTTTTGTGCCGGCGACGGGGACAGAGACGGGGATTGGCCTTGTGAGGCAGGAGTCCCGGCCAGTTTCTGTTCGTGCTTCATTTCCGATGTGAGTGATTTGATTTCCTGTCGCGCTCGTTTGAGAGATTCCAGGTCGTTGCCCAGCACACTTTCTGCCGCTACCTGGATTCCTTGCTTCATGGCTTCTATTCCCTGAGAGGCGCGTTGTTCTGCCTGTTGTGCGCGTTCGGTAGCTCCGTCTTTAAGTAAATTGGCGGCATTCTTTAAGGCCTCTTCAGGTCGATAAGGCCTGGTTTTACGAATCGCATCGTACAGGTGTTTGGAGAGGAGCGGCTCGGACTTTTCTGATTCCTGAACCACTTTTTTCATCTGTTCGACCAGATTTTTCAAGCGGCCTTCCTGCTCATGTAGTTTGTCAGCCAATTCCTGCTGTCCCTTATCTTTGCGTAATGATCGCCGTTGCTGAGGTTGTGTCGGCTGTTGCGGTTTGTTGAGAGCCTGACTCAGCGCTTTTTGCTTTTGGTCGAGTTGTTCCGCTTGCTGAGTCAGAGAGCGCATGGCGTCTGTGAATTGATGGGCGGTCTTTTTGCGAAAGTCATTTTTGAGTTGGTCCAGTTGCTGTTGTGCACGCGTGCCCGAATTGAGAGCACGGGAGACCTGACCTTCTTTTAACGATTGCGAACTTTGTTGCAGGTGCTTTCGCGTTTGTTCCAGTTCGCGTCTCGATTTTGTCGATGACGGTTTTTTCGATTGATCCATCCGCTGGGCGACTTCGTCGGCTTTGCGCAGTAGCTCCCGTTGCCGTTCTCGCAGTCGTTTGAGTTGTCGTGCGAGTTCTTCCTGTTCCTGATCCGTTTTTGCGAACCGCTGTTTGTCGGCCAACTCTTTCAGTTGTTCATTCAGATCTTTTTGGCGTTGTGCCAGTTCGCGGAGGCGATTCAGGATTTGCAACGCTTCGCGGTCAGGCTGTGCTGCCTGTGGTTGAGAAGCCTGGTTTTCTGTTTCATAGCGTTGCTTTTTGTTGGTCAGTTCCAGTTGCTGCATTTGATTTTGTGAACGACTGCTGCCGCCGCCTTTACTGCCTCCCCCATTTTTGTTTTGGGAGACCTGATGTTCGCGGGCGCGCAATTTTAATAGGAGTTGATAACTGGCTTGCTCTGTGGTCAGTCCTTTCGTGAGCTGTTCTACATCCTGTGCTTGATTCGCGGCACTGAGCAGCGAAACGGTTTCCTGCATTTTTTGTGTAATCGAATCCATAATCGCTTTGGACTTTTGCGATTTGACTTTTGAAGCCAGCTTGACGACCTCAGAGATTAGCGCCTGTTGGGCCTGCTGCAACGTGGCGACATCTTCGACAAATTTATCGGACACGGTGGATTTGATTTCTCGACGGATGACTTTCCAGGTGGCGTTGATAATCTGTTTTTGTTGTGCGGCCAGTTTTTCCGCTTTTTGCGCATTGCCACCACTCTTTCCCGACTTCGCGCCCCCTTTAGCGGAACGCCCTTCCCTGAAAATTTCTTCGAAGTGGCGTACTTCCATGAAATACATATCGCTGAGCACCTTGCGCGTGCTGCCATCGGGGGCAATGTCTTCTGCAAACAGGTAATAGGAGATCAGTGTGTCAGGCTGAACCTGCAGACGTTCCAGTAACAACAGATGCTCTGCTGAAAACTCTAAGGCGGGTTTTGCAGTCTCTCGGAGTGAAAGAGTCTGAGGCTCCTGGTCAGGAATAGTATAGACGAGTCCGACTTGCTGCAGACCAAAGTCATCGACGACGGTCCCTTGCACGAGTGCTTCTTCCAATGGGGAGACGCGTGTATCACGGGCCGGGAACGTGACCTTGATTTCGGGAGGCAGGTTGGGAATGACGGAGAGATCAATGTAAGGCTGTGTTCGGTTTTCACGCGAGTCGGCGTCGATCAACCGCAGATTCCAGGTCTGATTGGTTTCAGCTTTGAGGGTAAGCAGGGCTGACATGCCATCCGAACTCACTAGCAGCGGAAGTGGTTGCTGATCTGCGGATTTCAGCAGCGCGGTTTTCACAGGTTTGTTGAAACGAGCTTTGAATCCGATTGTTGAGCCGATGATGGCACTGATAAGCAGGCTGTCTTCCAGCTTCTGAATGGGTTGCCCCGTGTATTCAGGCGCCGTGATGATGGTGTCGAGTTGAACCAGTTCTGGCAGGACAAAGACTTTGACCTGATACGTTTCTGATTTCCAGTCATTCACGTGAACTGCATAGGAAAGGTCACCAGTAACAGCAGGCAGACGCGCGGCAAAGACCGGGTCATCCAGATGTTTGACCAGTGGTAGTTCCTGTTGCTCACCTGAGGCTGACGTGATGCGTAACGTCGCCGTATCGGGTGTGTTTCCTGTAAAACGTGCGGTGATCAACAGAGGGTGATTGTGTTCCAGATCAGTGGTCCCTGGTATAACATCGACCTGAAAAGCAGCTTCGGCGTTTGCAATCACTGACTGGTTTTGTTGCGGTTCGGGAGCCGCCTTGAGATATGACCAGCAGCTTAAGCAACTGACGACCCAGGCGGTGAAGCAGACAAACTGTGTGGTACTTTGCAGAATCAACGTGCGGTTGGAAATTGTTTGTCGCCAATCGTGCTCTTTTCCATGATTGATGACTTGTTGAATCAAACGATTTTGCAGAAAGGTAGGACGAGTCTCCTCACTCGTTTTTTCCAGTTCTAACGTTGCCAGGAGGCTGGTATCCAGATCCGGGTAGGTTCGTTCGATGAGTGTCGCTGCTTGATGTCTGCTGGCTGGTGAAAAGCGATCCCGCGCCCTAAAGAGGAGTATCCCCACAGCCACGACAAAGGGCAGCCCCAGCATGACCGATAGCAACAGGAATTGGCTCTGAGGAGACGCGGTCGGTTTGATCAAGAGGAACATCAGTAATGTCAGACCGCAGGCGGCCAACCAGAGATAAGTTAATCGTTTCAATTTCAAACTGGTCTGGTAGCGAAAAACGACCTGATTGAGTTGTTGTAAGAGATCGGGCAGGCCCATGATTACGCCTTTCGTGTCGCTGAAGTTTTGCCGGTGATCCATTTCGCCAGCAGTGTTTCCAAGCCCAGCATCGCGAGCGCCACGATGATCAGCCAGCGCCAGAGTTTCTGTTTCTGTTCCAGTTCTCGAACGAGCGCCTGACGTTGAGTCTCGGATGAATGCGGACTGGCGGCCCTTGATTCGCCGGGCTGGAACAGCCTGACTCCCAGCGATTCCAGTTTCTCAATTTCCAGTGGTGCGGTGTTGCTTTCTTCAATCGCCAGATTCACTGCAAATTTCTGAGCAGGAACATTTTCATTTTTTGAAGTCACCTGGTAAAGGCCCGGTTGGACGATTCCTTCAACATCTTGTTGGCTCGACGTGAGTTGAATCTGAGAGGCATTAGAGGGGCTGATATTTGTGGCTTTCAGCGCTTCGGAAAATTTCACTTGATCGCCGACTGTGAATTGTGATGGAACATCGATCCATTTTGTGTTTTGTGCGAGGATGGCATTCAGCATTGGTACGAATTTAGTGGAGAGTGCAAACTGACTGGCCTGGGGAGTCCAGCCAAACGTCATCAGAATCAGTTGTCCCTGTCCGATCGGAATGTTTACGATGGCCGGGTGTTCGTGATCGAAGCGGGCCAGTACCTGATGCGGGATTGCTTGCGGCAGGGAGAGCCGTTGATAATTCCAGAACTTCAGTTTCGTGAAATCTGAGTATTCAGGGGCCTGAAACATCTGGAAAACGGGATGATCAAAATTGATGTTCGTGAGCAATGCATAACCATTGATGGCGGCTGGTTCCGTGAGGACGTCTTGCGAATTTTGATTCTGAGCCGACAGGATTGGTTTCAACGTGCGGCTGGAATTCGCGTCGTTCAGAGAAAACAGAACCACCCCACCTTGTTCCAGATAACTTGTGACCAGTTCTGTTTCAGAAGATGAGAGTTCGCGGCTGACGATGACCAGATGGATCTTGGCGACTGCCATGAGAATTTGTGGGGAGTCGGGGCCGACTGTCAGAAACTCAACTTCCCGGTCTGGAGTCGCAGGAAATGCGCGTTTGACAAAGTAGTCAGGAGTCTCAGTGGAGCCGGCGGCGGGAGTGCCGTAATGCACAATGGTCAAATTTAATTTTTCGCGCGGTTGAAGATAAATCCGGTTATCAAAATCATGCGCGTCGCCAGTGAGCACAATTTCTGTGACCAGATGCTGAGGTTTCAGTGCCGGCAGGCGGATCACCCGAGACTGACCACGGGGGACATAAACCTGTTCTGCTGGCGCTGATTCAGTAGACTTCCCTTTGTACGCGAGGGTAAACTGTTCCTGCCTGGAGTCAGCCGCATTGACGATGCGGACTGTCGCCTGCGATTGTTCACCCAGCGACAATAATTGCAGCCCCGCATTGCTGGTTTCTTTGGCTTGCAATTGATGCAGGCGAACCTTGAGTTCTTTCGGCCAGGAGAACTCTGTGAGTGCAGAGATTTGAGACCCCGATTGAAAATCAGTAATGAGTTCAATCGTACTGTTCTCCAGGATGGTTCCCGTCGGATCGGAGATGGCCTGTTGCTGGAGCCGTGCAGCAATTTCTGTGAGCGCCTGTCCCAGATTGGTTGCGTTCCAACCGGGGGTCAATTTAGAGAGTCGTTCCTGAATAGTTTTTCGGGAGTGCTGTGATTCGGATTGTCTTGACTCTTTGAGGGCGTTGATGGCGGTTAACTTGGAATCGAATGTGAAAATCGCGATCTGATCCTTGTCGGCTTGCTGAAGAATGTCGTCTGCTGTCTGCAGTGCCTCTTGCCAAAGTGTTCCCCGCTGCATGCTGGAACTGACGTCGATCAACAGGATCGTTTGTCGGGTCGTTGAAGCTGTTGTCAGTTCCAGATCGGTACTTTTGAAAAAGGGGCGTGCAAAAGCTGCGACCAGCAGCATGACGGCTGCTGCCCGCAGTAACAGCAGCAACCAGTTTTCGATTTTATTTTTGCGATTTGTTTGGGGGGGCTTGTGTTCCAGGAAACGCAGGGAGCTGAAGAGCAGGACATTTTTAGGCTGATGTCTGACCAGATGCAGCAGGACCGGGAGACCTACGGCAATGATTCCGACTAAATAGAGTGGGGTTAAAAAACTCAACTGCGTTTCCTCTACTCCTGAATTTCTTTTATGCGGCGCGATCGGTTAAAAAATCAGATAAGCCTACTTCCAGTGAGGTGTCTGTGGTCAACTTGTGGTAATGTACGCCTTGTTTTCGGCACATGCTTTGAATCTCTTCCAGATGCTGATTCAGCTGTTCCTGGTAGTTCGCTTGTGCTGCTTTGGGATTAAGGGCGATCCGGTCTCCCGATTCCAGGTCTTCAAAAATGGCGGTTTCGCTGAAATTCAAATGAATCTCTGCCGGGTCCAGAATTTGAAACAAGGCGACCTCGTGCCCTTTGGCACGCAGATATCCCAGATGTGTGTTTAGCTCTTCCGTCGGTGAGAGCAGATCGGAAATTAGCACTACCAGCCCCCGTTTTTTGATCGTTTCTATCGCGTGTTTTAAGGGATGCACAAAATTGGTATGCGATCCCTGTGGTGGTCGTTCCAGTTCGATCAGAATTCGCCTGAGCTGTCCGCGTGTGAAACGGGCAGGAACCACGGCTTCCACCTGCTCGTCAAAGATGATCAGCCCGCTGGCATCGCGTTGTGTTGACAGGAAGTAGGCAAAGGTTGCGGCCAGTGTTTTGGCATAATCGGCCTTGGAATACCCCAGGCTGTGAAACTGCATGGAAGAACTCAGATCCAGCAGCATGTGGCAGCAGAGGTTCGTTTCTTCCTCGAATTGTTTGATGAAGTGTTGATTGGTTCGCGCCGCCAGTTTCCAGTCGATGTGGCGTGGATCATCGCCGGGCGAGTATTCACGATACTCCGTGAACTCAACTGAGAACCCGTGGTAGGGACTGCGATGCAAGCCGTTCCAATTCCCTTCGACGACCGATTTGGCTCTCAATTCCAGCGACTTGATTCGCATCAGACAAGCGGGATCAATTCGCTGTGATACCATTTTTTGGTTTTGATAATTCTTTTTCGCTGAATTTTTCTTCATCGGGAGTGTGCTCATGCTTCAACAGGTCTTTTGATGGTTTCGATCAGTTGCTGAACGACGTGTTCGACGGTGATGCCTTCGGCTTCTGCGCGATAATTAATCAGGATGCGGTGACGAAGTACGGGCGCCAATAGTGCCTGGATATCGTTCAGGGTGACATGCACGCGCCCACGGAGTACCGCCCGTGCTTTTGCTCCCAGGATCAGGCTTTGTGCTGCGCGGAGACCAGCGCCCCAGTTGACCCATTCATTGATAAAGTCCGGCGTCGATTCCTGATGCGGTCGGGATGCGGCACAGAGTTGGACTGCATAGCGTACGATTTCTTCGGCCACCGGAACTTCGCGGACAAATTGGTGAAACTGTTGAATGTCGTTGCCGGTAAACAGGGGGACGATGGGTTCGGAGTCACGCGCTGTTGTTTGGGTGACGACGGCGACTTCGTCCTCTTCAGAAAGATAGTCGATGAACAGATTAAACATGAAGCGGTCGAGTTGTGCTTCTGGTAAGGGGTAGGTACCTTCCATTTCGATCGGGTTCTGCGTCGCCAGAACGAAGAATGGTTTCTCCAGTTCATATTTGACGCCGGTCACTGTGACCTGCTTTTCCTGCATCGCTTCCAGGAGTGCCGCCTGCGTTTTGGGAGGTGTGCGGTTGATTTCATCGGCCAACAGAATATTCGTGAACACAGGCCCTTTGACAAATTTCATTCCCCTTGATTCCAGGGAGTCTCCTGCCAGAATTTCAGTTCCAGTAATGTCGGCGGGCATCAGATCCGGTGTGAATTGAATCCGCTGTGATTTTAGTTTGAAGACCTGTGCCAGTGAGTTGACCAATAATGTCTTGGCAAGTCCGGGGGCTCCGGTGATGAGACAATGTCCGCCGGCGAACAAGGCGATCAGGAGTTGATCGATGATTTCCTTCTGGCCGATGACTGCTTTGGAGATTTCGGCATCGATTTGCTGACGGCTGTTTTGCAGCATTTCGAATGTGCGTTCGTCTTCGCTTCGATTATCGGGTGAGACAAGTTTAAGGTTCACGTTTCGGCTCCTGAAAAAATCGATAAAATCACGTGCGCTGGATTCAATGAGTCATTGCATAAAAAACGATATTAATACCAAGTGGGTAGGCTTTCTTTTCTGAGAACTCGCGGAAATACCATTTATCCTCCCCTTCTCGTTCCCAACCATCTCCGAGGTCGGTGTTGTGACAGACAACTGCCATCAGGCGACCCTGGTCGTCGAATAAACCGCGATAATGGACTTGCTTAGCATCTTCCCGCTCCCAGGTGATGCCTTCGGAGCGGCCCCACTGAGCAACGCCGATACTGGGAACCTGGGGTTTTTCTTTGAGGTCATACACGCAGTGAAAAATGGGGTGTTCGAGAGGGATTTCGACCAGTTCGCGTTCTGGAAAAACACGTTTCATTTGAAAGGCGAAATTGTCCCATTCTGCTTCTCCCCAGAAATCGTCGACCATCATGAAGCCGCCATTCGTCAGGTAACGTTTGAGGGCGGCCGCTTCTTCTTCGGTAAATTCCAGCGAACCGGGCTCGATCAGGTAGATAAAGGGGTAATCGAACAGCGCTTCATCCGTCAGTTCCAGAATCCGACCTTCCGGATCGACTTTCATGGATGTCAGTTGCTGCAGACGATAGGAGAAATTCAAGTCGCTGTCGGGATAATCGGTGGCCCAGCGCCGCCAGCCCTGATGGGAGTTGTACCTGATCCTCACAAAAGTGAAGACATCCTGTTTGAATTCCGGGTCATTGTTCCACTCCGGAACTCCATTCCGGTCGGAAGGGACCGCGGGACGGTACTGCCCGATGCAAATCGTAGCGACAATCAGTAATGCGCAGACCGCTGTCAGCGAGATGAAAGTATTTTTCATGGCAGGCTCCTCCTGAGCCTTAGTGGACCATATTAAAAACCTGTGCGAATGGCCTTAAGGTGTATTTGCTGTCAGTTCGAGTAATAATTGATGGGCGGCCCGGAATCGGGGGGCCTGTTCGAGCGCGATGAGTGTATGTCGTTTGGCTTGTTGTAAATCGTTTTGCTGGAGCAAACGCGCGAGTTGGTAGTGCGCCTCTGCTTTATTGTGTGGGTTTAAAACGAGAATGGCACGATAGGCGTCAATGGCTTCCTGCCTTCGTTTCAGTTGAATGCAGGCTTCAGCTAGTGCCTGTTGGGTTTTCTGATTGAGTGGGTTAATGGCATTCGCATTTTGTGCGGCCTGGTAAACGGCGTGCCAGTTTTCTGCTTTTTGATAGAGTTCTGTGAGCCGTTGAAAGACATCCAGTGCATTGGGATTATACTGTGCGTGTCGTTCCAGGTATTTCTGTTCCTGATCAAAGCGTCTCTGCTTCCGATAGAGTTCTGCCAGTTGCAGGCAGGCATTGTCTGCTCCCGCGTATTGGGGATACAGATTGGTCAATTTGATCAGCGTATTTTCCAGTTCTTTCAGCCGGTTTTCCTCTTCCAGAATCTGGGCATAAGCCATCAATCCCTGAAAATGCCGGGGGTGTTCCTGAACCCAGTCGGCAAACCGTTCTGTGTCATCGTTCATCAATGCTGCGAGATTCTGTTCTGACCAATCTACGCCGGGGGCGAATTTCTCCGTCTGATCTTTCAGGAAGGCTTCAAAATCCTGTTCCAGTTCTCCCAGTATTTTTGTGCGACGTTCAATGGCGACGTTGATCGGAATACCGACGCGTAGATCATGTAAAATGTGCTGTAAGGCTTCGAAGCCAAACTGGTCGATCAGGTATTCGACAACCATGGACGACTGATAATAGGCAAACTGAATGTGCAGACTGCTTTTGGGATTGAGGAATGCACTACTTAATTCGCCGATGGGAGTGCTTTCACCTTTCAGGATGATCTCGCGGTATTGGGGGATCATTGTTTCACCCCAGCAGGGATTTTTCTGGCGCTCTTCGTAAACGGAAATGCCTTCACTGATCCAGCGGGGCATTTTGTTTTTGGTCAGTTCGAGCGTGACGACATGGCAGAATTCGTGCCACAGGACGGACTGCCAGTTAGTCGGGTGCGCAGCTTGCGATGCAGGACTATTGGCTGTAATCACTTTTCCAAAACAGACTCCCAGGTAGCCGGAAACGGCAGGCATTCCAAAAGTACGAACGGCAAAATCATCCGGATCGGGGAAGATCTCCACGGTGATTTTGTCTTTGAGATCGAGCTGATATTTCTCGCAGAGTGTGCTGCGGGCGTTGTGCAGGAGTTTGATGACCTGTTGGCCATACACGTCTGCTTCCCTGGAATCCATACGGATGATAAAAAATTCATCTTCCAGCGTTTTGAATTGCGCGAGTTGGTCTTTGAGTTCGAGCAGATTGAATGTGGTCGTATCGTAGCCATCCTGTTGATGGGCCTGTAACGCATGTTCCCAGCCGCTGACTTCCTGTCCCAGCCGCAATTCGTCCTGAGCCAGTTGGATGCGAGCCGGTAGGAACTTTGCATCTTTTTCAAGGGCCTGGCGTTGGTAAGTGGCGCCTTCTGCAAATCGATAGTGTTCCGATAGCATCTTGCCGATCAGGTGGTCGACTTCAGGATTCTGACTGTGATGACTTAAGGCTTGCCAGTAATAGGCGGTTTCATCATGCGGTCGATTTTCGAAATGCGCAATCACTGCCAGATTGGACCAGGCTTCTGTCTGATGGGGGTTGATCGACAGAATTTGATTCAACTGAGTTTTGGCGTTTGGATATTGTTCGGAGTGGATCAGTTGAGAGATCTGCTCCAGATGGGCGGAAATATGATTGGGGTTGGTATCGAGGACCTGAGTCATCAGCTTCTGGAAATGTTCCGGATTCGAATTTTGAATCGATCTTGCGAGTCCGAAGAGCAGATCGGGGTCATCGGGAATGTGTTTGAGTGCGGCCTGAAATGTTTCCTGTGCCAAAGCATAGTCGTGTTTGGCTAATGCTAGATTTCCGCTGGCGAGATAAGCGTCCCTGTGATCGGGATATTCTTTGATGGCCCGATCATAAAAAGATTCGAGGACTTCGCCGGGATCCACGTTGCGCTTTAACGAGGCTTGCCCTAAAGCGACTAGACTGCTGGCATCGGTATAACGCCAGGCAGAGCGACTTGCGAGGTCATGAATACTGACCAGGAACGCGTCGGCTGCTGCGTGCTGGTTATTTCGCTGATAAATTTGGAAAGCCAGAAATCTTAATGGCAGACTCCAGGAATAGCGTTTTAATCCTGCGTCAACGGTTTGCCGGGCTTCGACGTATTGTCCGACTGCCAGTTCGGCCTGTGCTTTGAAGAGAGGCCATTCTGAGCCATATGATTTTTTGAGGATCGCCGCTTCGGCGGTTTCGATGCATTGTTGATATTGGCCAGACCGCAGTAGTCGTTCGCAGCTTTCAATCTCTGCTGCGTGGGAAAGTCCCGGGATTGCAGTGGCAACAATAATAAAACTGAGTGCCCGCAAAAGCAGAGAGAGAGGACGTTGGCAGTCAACAGAAAGCCGGTATCGAAGAGGAACGGTAAGGCCGTGCCTGACGCGGAAACATTGCACTCGTTGCATATGCGCCCTTCCCTGGGAAAGTCCAATGAGCGAATTTAATTCGTGCTCATTGAATCACAAATCTTCAGATCAGGAACAGAAACGATTTCTTTCCTGGAACTCTGCAGAACTTGGATTGGCTCAATTGCAGGACGCGTGTTGTAAATCATGAGTAGGTTGAGCCAACAGGGAACGTTATCTGATTTGCCTGATGCGTGCAAGAAGAGTTTTGAGAGGGAGTGACCAGGGAGGGATATTGTTCTCTTTCAATAGATGCATTTTCGTCAATCGTGAACGCAAAACAGGCAGCAATCTCAACGGTTTGAAAGTTGAGATCCTGCCTGTTTGATGTTTGCTGTTCTGCTGCTAAATATTAGCAGAAACAAAGTTTAAGCAATGTGCTTGCTTTAGAATTCACCCAGAATTTGACCATCGTTGATGATCGCAAGTTTCTGATAGGTTCCTAAAGACGTGGCACCAGCTGTCGAGTTGTAATCAGATGAATTGATGTTCTCGCTGATGAATCGAACGGTACCATCACCCAGCAGGAAGTGGCATCCGCCTACGTGCTGGCTGCTGAAACCACGATGAGGAGCAGAACCGGTTGTTTTCTGATTGATATTTGTGGCTTGTGAAACAACACCCGTTGTGTCTTGCTCCAAACCACCGACAGTGGTGGTAATACCAGTTGTACCTGCTGCATTAGTACGTCCACCAGCCCAGATTGCAGCTGAAGGCTGAGTAATTGTGCTACCAGTCTGCTGGAAGGCACGCTCGCCGACCAGAATCGTGTTGGATGTTCCATCTGTGAAATCACGGAAACGAACACTGCTTCTGGGGTAGAAGCTGCCTTTATACTGATATGTATTATTTGGCGTACCAGTCAAACTTGAGATATGTCCTGAGACAGCAGGGTAGCTCATTGCACCATATCCATTTGATGAGCCATCAGTACGCAGGTTGTTGACCACTGGTACAATTGATGAGGGGCAGCGATAGACGGGAATCGCAGTCTGCAGTGCATTCGGGGTGCTACCATAAGTAAAAGTAGCCACAGGCAATAGCAATCCACCATTGGGATTGATTGCATTGTAAAGCGGCGCTTGATCGACAAAAGGAAGAATGAATGTTGACCAGGCCCAGTTGTAGTCAGTAGTAGAACTGTTAGTGTTCACATTACCCAGTGGGAATACACGGTGTGTGTCAGCATAGTTATGGATGGCGAGACCAATTTGCTTCAAGCTGTTTTTGCAGGTAGATCTTCGTGCTGCTTCGCGTGCCTGTTGGACGGCTGGAAGTAGTAAAGAAATCAGAATTGCAATGATTGCAATTACAACGAGTAGTTCGATCAGCGTGAACCCACGCTTAAAGGTTCCATTTTGTCTCTTCATCATAACTCCAGTGAAAAACGGTGGGTTTAGAAGTGTGCCTGCTATTAAGCCTGTGCAACTCTTGTGATTAAAAGGTAGAGTGAGCTTGAGCAGTATGAATAATTACTTCGGTATGAAGAGGAAACAAGCAGGGATTTAAGTTAGTTTAAAAAAAAGTAGAAAATAATTTTATTTAGGTGCTATTGTGTTTAAGGTAACGTTTTTCAGCCCCTTTTTATAAGGGTGTTTTTCATGAAAAATTGGTGTTATTATTCTTTTTTACACGAACATGGTGTTCTGTGCATAGGGATAACCACTATGGGAACTCACTTTTTGACTGAGTGCGAAATCAGCGCCGTAAACGCTCAAATCGGGCTAACGCCATTAAGGGAAAATAAGTGCGGTAGAGGTGGTACTTGAGATAGAACACCTTGGGGAATCCAGTCCCCGTGAAGGAGGCTTCTTCCCAGTTACCGTCGGCATCTTGCATTTCCAATAAATAATGAATGCCACGCCTGACCGCCGCAGAATCGATTTCTCCGGCTGACATCAGTCCCATCAAAGCCCAGGCGGTTTGAGAGGGAGTCACGCTTCCTTGTCCGCGTAAGGTTGGGTCTGCATAGCTGTCCGCTGTTTCTCCCCAACCCCCTGATGGCTGCTGTTTTGATTTGAGCCACCCGACAGCCCGGACAATACGGGGGTCCTCGTTGGGGATACCGATCTGAGTGAGGCCTGTGATGGCTTGCCAGGTTCCATAGAGATAATTCACGCCCCAGCGACCATACCAGCAGTGATCGTCTTCCTGCTCACTCCAGACATATTGGAGGGCGCGCTGAGTGGCTGGATGGCTTAATGGCAGCTCGACATCGGCAAAGGCTTCCAGCACCCGGGCCGTCAAATCAGCCGTACTCGGATCGACCATCGCGTTATGGTCGGCAAACGGGACTTGCGTAAATAGTTCACGGTTATTGTCGCGGTCAAAAGCACCCCAGCCACCGTCTTTATTTTGCATGCCCAGCAGCCATTGGATTCCGCGCTGGATTGCTCCAATCATCGGTCGAAAGAGTTCCAGGTCGGCAAAGGCTTGCTCGCGCGATTCACTTCGTCCGGCAATAATCGTTTCGGTGTTCAAGTCTTCTTCGTAGGGATTCCATTCAGGCGTTACCAGGAAGTCGGTCATCCACTGATCGTGTTTTAATGATTCGGGCATACAGCGGCGGAGCGCCATAATAACCATCGCGGTATCGTCTACATCGGGGTAAAACTCATTGTTGAACTCGAAATACCAGCCGCCAGGTATTTTTGATCGGCTGGAATTCACCCAGTCGCCTGGTTGTCTGGCTTCCTGAGAAAGCAGCCATTTGACACATTTTCGAATGGCCGGATGGCGGTTGGAAATGCCGGCTTCGCGCAAGGCAATCGTGCTGAGAGCAGTATCCCAGACCGGAGATTTGCAGGGTTGCAGCCGAATGCGATCGCCTTCCCGAATCTGTAATTTTTTTAATTCACAAAGCGCGCGCTGGATATCAGGGCTGTTTTCCTCTTCTCCCCGGCATTTCAAGGCAATCACAGTCCAGATGATGGGAGGGAGAATAGCGCCCAAGCCATCACTGGATTCAAAACGATCTTTCATCCATTGAAAAGCTTTGTCGACGGCTTTTTTGCGGAAGGGTTTGAGTCCCAGTTTTTCCACAACTTTAATGCCGCGATCCACGATCTGGAAGAAGCGATGCCAGTTGAACCAGGTTTTCTGTTTGAGTGAATCGAGGGCTTCCGATTTCGGCATGGTCTTCGGATACGCTGCAGGATCCCCGGTAAACAGTTCGGTGATCCCCTGCTCTGGCGGTAAGGTGATCGAAGGCCGATAGGCCCAGAGAATGCTGAGGGGGACGAGAATCGTTCGTGACCAGGCCGACATTTCAAAAATATTGAAAGGCATCCAGCGCGGAATCAGCATCAATTCCGGTGGCACCGCTGGACACGCTGCATAAGGAATCACGCCTAGTAATGCCAGATAGTAACGGGTGAAACTGTTGACTGCTTCCACGCCACCGGCGGCCAGGATAGCGAGTCGGGCGCGTTGCATGTATTCGGCATCCGGTGAGTGACCGGTTAGTTTCAGTGCAAAGTACGCTTTGACGGAACCGCTGATTTCAATCGGGCCTTCCGGGTACATATTCCAACCCCCGTCCGGCATTTGGGTATCCATCAGATAATTGGCTGCCTGGATGGCTTCTTCGGAGCCCTGTTTTCCCAGAAATGCCAAGAGCAGAATATATTCCGACTCGAGTATGGAATCTCCCTCTAACTCTCCGACCCAATATCCGTCTTCATGTTGTAGTGAAAGCAGATAGTCGCGCGACCGGGCAATGCCTTTCAGCAGATGCTCTGGTTGATCGAAGGGAGCAGCCTCGGTGCTGGGGAAAATTTTGAAGCTGGGGGTCGTTTCGTGTCCTGCCGCCGGGTTATTGGAAAAATGGTCGGCTCTCAGTCTGCCTGAATTCATTTCAGGTGCTCCCTGACTTTGTTAATACGGATTCCATTCCTTGAGAACGAGGCTGCTTTTGATGCGCGCACTCAATCTTGAAGCTGGGATCATAAAGATGTCCCGGTTTTCTTACAACCTCATTCTACGTAAGGAGTTTGAGGTAACAAGAAAGGGGCAACAGAATCTGTAATGCTATTCGTCTAGCAGGATTCGCTTTGCGCCGCCATCGCAGGAGCTTCACCGGAAGCTTCACCGGAAGCTTCCATTTCATGGCCGGAAACGATGACCTCGAAACCAAGATCGGCAATCATTTCGTAATCAGCCTCAGCTGCCTGTCCTTTGGTTGTCAGATAGTCACTGACAAACATCGAATTAGCAGCGTACAGTCCCATCGCCTGCATGGATCGCAAATTGACTTCACGGCCGCCGGCAATACGAATTTCCGTGGCAGGATGGGCCATTCTGAACAGGCAGAGTGCTTTCAGGCAATAACGGGGATCGAGTTCGTCTACCGCTTCCAGTGATGTGCCATCGATGGAATTCAGGAAGTTGACCGGGATCGATTTTGTTTCCAGTTCGCGGAGTTCGAATGTGGCATCGACAATATCTTCCGGGGTTTCGCCCATTCCGACAATCAATCCGCTGCAGAGTTCCATTCCCGCATCGCGGGCGACTTTGAGAGTCTGCAGGCGATCTTCATAGGTATGTGTGGTACAGATCTTTTCGTAATACTCGCGGCTGGTATTGAGGTTGTGATTGATGCGATTCACACCTGCCTGCTGCAGACGTTTGGCTTGTTCTTCTGTGAGCAGGCCCAAACAACAGCAAATCCGCAGATCGTAGGATGATTTAATTTTTTCCACGACGGACGCGACATGCTCGACTTCTTTATTGGTCGGTCCGCGTCCGCTGGCGACGATGCAATAGGTGCCCGCTTTGGCTTCGTCAGCGGCTTTGGCACCGTCAATTAACTTCTCTTCATTCAGCATGCGATATTTGGGAATCTCCGCTTTTGAACCACGGGCCTGTGAACAATAGCCACAGT
>Ga0222668_1000098_pt1 | contig 63655 bp, 63 predicted proteins | sample AntAcemetagen728_FD_179823 | JGI IMG/M metagenome (GOLD analysis project Ga0222668, IMG submission 179823) | Saline water microbial communities from Ace Lake, Antarctica - #728 | ecosystem: Environmental > Aquatic > Non-marine Saline and Alkaline > Saline | place: Antarctica: Ace Lake...
TTTTATTAATTCTTTTATTAATTCTTTTATTAATTCTTTTATTAATTCTTTTATTAATTCTTTTATTAATTCTTTTATTAATTCTTTTATTAATTCTTTTATTAATTAATTTAATAAATTATTTTCTTTATTAATATTATAATGATGAATTTTGATATGGTTGAATTATTTAAACGTGCAGTTAAATATTTAGTAGAAGGTCTACTAGTAGCTATAGCTGCATATGCTATCCCACAGAAATCGTTGAAATTAGACGAAATCGCATTAATTGCTTTAACCGCGGCCGCGACATTTAGTATTTTAGACACATATGTTCCATCCATGGGTGTTAATGCTAGAACCGGCGCCGGTTTTGGAATAGGGGCCAATCTCGTCGGGTTCCCGGGAGGTTTATAAATTCATTTTATGATTTAATAACGTTAATATAATTCATATTTTATATCTCTATTTCGTATTTTACTTTAATTTTATCATTTAGACGCTCTAATTCAGCTTCTAAATTATAATTTGGCGGGAGAACCATTTTAACGTTTAACCGTATTCCTGTTGTTTCGCATCGTTTATCAAATATTAGATGTGGTTTTCCTCTGGAATCTGCTATTGAAATATATGGAGGGAGAGTTTTTTTTAGTTCTTTTTATTTAATATGATAAAATGAAAAGAACATATGCTTCTAATTGCTATACGCTAACCCTCCCATACCACTCATGATACGGAGAACATTGTAATTTGTGGCATAGACACGAACCTTCGCGGTGTTGGTACCCTGGACGGTAGCATTGGAGAGGACAAGCTGGAGTGTCGCGTTGTCAATGCGGGAGAAATTGCACGTGCCGCTGGGCTGGTGTTCCTCAGGTCTTAGCGAGAAAGAATACACGTTAATACCGGTGGAGGGGTTGCGAGTGTGGTGCTGGTATGGCTGGACAAGATCGAAGTACGAGCCCTCGCGTTCCGAGAAACGGTCCTGACCATTGAGGAGAAGTTTGGCGCATACGACGGGATTCTCACCCCAGCAATGCATGTTGAGGGCAGTTTCGGCGAGGACGAATGTGCCGGCATCCGAGACACCAGAATCATTATTTGTTCCAGGAAGAGCATATGAAGCAGAATCTGCAAACGTTTCAACATCACCCGCAAGTGAATCCTGGAATAATCCAGACGCATCAATGAAAGCAACATTGGAAGAAACGAATTGTTTATGGTGAACTGGATCCCACCATTCTCCACCTACCGATGCGCCACCTGTAAGAGATAACTGTGAACCGAATGCCATGTGAGCATTGGGAAGAGCATCAACCGCATCAGTGTAATTGAAAGGTTGGGCACCTAACAGAAGATTCAATTGAGAACCACACGAGAGCGACGAACAATAATCAACATTGGAGTCGGGCTGGACAACCCAGATTAATTCCTTGCATGGATGATTGAAATTGAGCTTGATTTTATTGGACGACGAACCAACCGATTCATCGCCGGTGAATTGAAGCTGTTCAATGAGATATTCGTGGGGGTTGGACGCCATGCGTCTGCGCTCTTCAGTGTCTAAGAAGACATAGTCAACGTAGAGCGAAGCAGCCGCTAAAGACTGTTTGTACGCAGTTGCAGCTTTGCACGCTGAACCCGAACCACCTGTTAAACTGTTTACCGCCCACAAGCACTCGTCTAATGGGGAAATATCAATGTTGATCTTAACTTCGTGGTACTGAAGAGCAATCAGGGGAAGAGCTAAACCTGGATTGCGGCAGAACCAGAACTGAAGGGGGACATATAAGAACGATTCAGGTAGAGCATTACGGGGAGCACATACCTGGCGAGGACCATTTGAGTCACATGGGCCATCAACAGATGCAAAATTGGGATCGGTAATGTATGTTAACTGAGTGGTCTGGCCAACCATCTTGTTATGGGCTTTTTCTTGTTCAGTTGAAAGAGTTAATTCATTCCAAATGTGCATCCAATCTCCGTATTGGCGATCAATGCGCTGACCACCAATTTCTACCTCGACCTGATTAATTAACTGTTCTCCTGGGAAATCTAACCATCTAGCATATTTAGCCATCTCTTGATTAATTTCAGGAAGAACAACCTGTAAATATGTGCGGTATGCTAAATCTCCATTACGCGAAATGGTGCAAGTAACACGGCGACCGAAATCAGCTTGACCATTGAATGTCTGCTCAATAGATTCCATAGCAAAATTGGTGTACCGTCTGTATGTTACCTTCCAGAAAGTGATCTGGGGGTTAGATGTGAGATACACATCCTGGGCCCCGTAAGCGACTAATTGCATTAAACCTCCACCCATTTTATAATACTACTAAAGAAAAAAATTTTACAAATTGTATTTAATTAATTTAATTAATTAATTAAATAAATTATTAATTATATAAAATTAATAATTTATATAAAATGTTAGCATATTACAATATACTGTATATAATTAAACAATATTAACAAAAAATCCTAAATTAAACAATTAAATTAAACAATTAAATTAAACAATTAAATTAAACAATTAAATTAAACAATTAAATTATATATAAATCTCTAAATCTCTAAATCTCTAAATTCCTAAATCTCTAAATCTCTAAATCTCTAAATTCCTAAATCTCTAAATTCCTAAATCTCTAAATTCCTAAATCTCTAAATCTCTAAATCTCTAAATTCCTAAATCTCTAAATCCCTAAATCCCTAAATCCCTAAATCCCTAAATCCCTAAATCTCTAAATCTGAAATCTCTAAATCTCTAAATCTCGAATTCTCGAAATCTCTAAATCTCTAAATCTCGAATTCTCGAAATCTCGAAATCTCGAAATCTCTAAAACATAATTCATTCCTAAAATATTAAACAAATTATTTTATTATAATTATATATGCCATTAGTTAAAATTAAAATACAAAATCAGAATTTAACGACTATTGATAATCAACATAATAAAATTTTAAATATAATCGATAACGATGAACAATTAATACCTAAATACATTGAACAAAAAAGAACTACTAAAAATTTATTAAAAAATGAAAAAAATATCGAAAAAAAATTAGAATTACAAGACCAATTAAACTCCTTAAATGAACAAATTAATATATTAAAAAATAAAAAAAAGAATTATTTACTAAATAATTCTAAATATATTTTTGAATATTTTGAAAAAAAAAAAGAGATTGTTAATATGAACAACAATAAACAAGATATGCAATATTTTTTCAACAATGAAAATCATGAACAAATCGATACAAAAAATTCAGCTATTACTAAATATTTAAACAATATAACAAAATATATAGATCTAAATAATTATTATATAAATAATTATAATTGCCCATATTGTAAGAATGGCGAATTTATATTTAACGAAACCGAAGGATCACTAATTTGTAATAATTGTTACAAAACCAATAAATATTATATAGAAAATGATAAACCCAGTTATAGAGAACCCCCTAAAGAAGTTTGTTTTTATGCATATAAAAGAATAAATCATTTGAGAGAAATATTGGCACAATTTCAAGCTAAAGAAACAACTTTAATACCATATGAAGTCATAGATTCAATAAAGAATCAAATTAAAAAAGAGAGAATTGATTTATCCGAACTTACAAATAAAAAAACAAAAGAAATTCTAAAAAATTTAAAATATAATAAATATTATGAGCATATACCATATATTAAAGAAAAATTAGGCATTAAACCACCAACAATGACTCAAGAATTAGAAGAGAAATTATGTAATTTATTTATAGAAATTCAGATACCTTATTCTAAATATTGTCCAAAAGATAGGGTTAATTTTTTAAATTATTATTATACTATTTATAAATTATGTGAATTATTGGGAGAAAAACAATTTTTGCCTTATTTTCCTATGTTAAAAGATCGCGAAAAAAGAATGGAACAAGATAGCATTTGGAAAAACATTTGTAAAGAATTGAATTGGGAATTTATTCCTACCATCTGAGTAGTAGGGGATTAATCCCCTATGACCCCTTTTTTAAGGGGGATAGTTATCCCATATGACTCCTCATAAATTACATTTGTAAATGACTATTGACTTTTGTAGGTAACCCATGTCCGAAAACCACCATATAGACAAGAACTAACGCTGAAATTAAAACACTACGTGTTTCTGCTACATCTTTATTTTGCTTTAATCCAAAAACCATTAAGGCATAAGCTACTAATCCAATAATTACCGAATGTACAACCATCATTAACGATCTCTCCATTTTATATTATATAAATATAATAATTTTATTAAATATAATAATTTGAATATTTATATAATAATTTTAGTTTTTATCAATGTCTATCGATTGTTATAATTGATAGTAGATAATCGATAAGTTAGTCTACGTAATTCTTCTATTCGGGCTTTCATATTTTCAATATCTTTGGCCCAGTTTTGATGTGATTCGGAACGTTTGCTTCCTCTGGTTCGTCGAGCTGGCCCATCTTGTCGTAAACTATCAATTTCTAGTAATCTATCTTCTAGTTCTTTTATTTCTTTTTTTGATTTACGCATAATTTCTAAATTATCAGTCCTTATTTTTTGTTTTCGTATTTCCTTTTCTTTATGCCATTTTCTATAATCAGCCATTGTAATCGCCCTTTTAACAGATGTTTTTGGCACATCAGACATAATATTTTGCACTATTCCGGGTTCATACATACCCATAACTTCTAATTTTTGTTTCAATAAAAATGGAACTTCGTCTTCTTTGCCTCTTCCTCGTTTGGCTCTTTTTCTGACAGTCAAATTTTTTGGTAATCTCTTCTTTTGTAATGTTTTCCTTTTTTTATGCATTTATATTATATGAATATAATATAAATATAATATAATTTAAATTCTTCATGATTCTTTTGGAATGTTTGTTTAAAATCCCGGCTCATTAGTAAATACATTTGGTACATCTTTAATATTTTCGAAGATATTGTTTATTTTAAATTGTTCCAATAAAAATCCACCAATAATACTCGATAAAAATACAACAACCGTATTTTTGAATATTTCTTTAACTGGTGTGGTTTCTTTATTGATAAATCTCATTTCAATAAATTTTATAATAAAATATATAACACTAATAACAACACTTGTTAAAATATAATTATTCATAATATTAAATTAGTATTAATAATTATATCTATTTTAAACGAATTTAGCTGATATTATAGAGAATTATATTAATTCCTCAATATCTAATTTAATATCCGGTTCAGTATCTAATGTATTGATATCCAATATTTCTAAACTATTTGTTAAATCATTATCTTCTATTTTTAAAGTAGTAGAAGTGTCTTCTTTTTCTAATATTGGTGGTGATATTATGGTTTTTTCCCCCGAATCGTTTGTTTGTTCTGATGGTGATAAAGATTTATCTGTAGATAATTCTAAATTGGTTGTATTAACATTCATATCTTCTAGAGATTTATTCATTTTCAACAATAAATCTTTGTCACCAGAAGAAGCTACATCTGCAATTTCTGTACTATCTTCAGTTGATAGTTGTTCTAATGGTTTATCACTATCTTTCTCTCTTTCTTTCTCTCGTTCTTTTTCTTTTTCTAATTTTAAATTTTCCTCCATTTGTTCTTTATCAACAATTGTTTCGCGTTTTTCTTCAACCACAACGTCAGTCTCTTCTGTTTCATCTAAATATGCTTTTAATAGATCTTCGACTGGAATGTTTTCTCTAACAGTATTTAATATAATCTCTTTAATTATAATTTCTAATTCTCTGTTATTTTTTTGAATTTGCAATGGTGGAATGTCTTTTTCAAATAAATATATGTTTAAATACATTTTGCGAGCGGCATTTATATAAATCTTATGAATAAAGCTAGATAAATTCGGAATTTGAATATTGATTTTTCTCTGTTTAATTCCTGCTCTGCATGCTGTTAAAGCTTTCAATTGAATTATATGAACACAACTAATTAAATCTTCAATGTAATTACAATTACTACTTTTAACAATACGTTCTTGTTCAATGTCTAGAGTTGCTTGCCCCCATTTTGGAATGTTTATTAATAGATTTTGAAAAGTCATTAAATATTTGCTTTCTTCATCGTTATCTGTACACATTATGAGTGCTTCATTGTAAATGGATTTTAATCCTGTTATTATACATGGTGTAAACACATTGGTCAATCTAATACACCATTCATTTTTCGATTCTGTTAAAGTATTTATATCATAATCATCCATTGGCTTTAAAAATTCTTTATATTTTTAAATCATAATTATAACGAAAATATATATAATTTAATAAAAAAAACATTTCTAACTTTTCATTTCTAAATTCTTTGTCAATATTTTCAAATATTGTTAGTAATTTATATTTATTAAAATTATAATTTGGTTCATATATGTCTGGGTCTGGTGTGGTATGTTCAATATATTTTGTTATATCTATACTCGAATAGCATTTGTTATATAATTCATTACATAATTCAATAATAGAATTATAATTGTCGACTTTTATAGATTCTATATGTTTTTTTAAATAATTAATTTTATAATAATTTACCTGTTCATTTTTAATTAATTTATAATAATTGGTTAATCGATTTGTAGATATTGGGTTTATTATATATATTGAACAAAATCTCGATATGATTGGTTTTATTAATTTTTCATAATTGTTAACCACAATGAAAAATCGGGTTGTTTTATTGTATAATTCTATTAATCTTCTTAACGCTGATTGAGCATCTATTGTTAAATAATCAGCATTCATTAATAAAACACATTTTATATTTGTCGAATTACTTTTTGTAATTATTGAATTGGAGAATAATTTGAGATCTTCTCTTATAAATTTTATATTACCCTTTCCATGACAACAATTGATTATTAATGTATTATTTTTTATACTATTATCATCAAAATCAAATATTTTATTGATGAAATATTTTAATATATATTTTTTTCCGACACCATTATCGCCATAAAATATCATATTTGGAATTTGATTCTTTTCTAAAAAATAGTTTAGCCTATCGATAACCTTTTTATGATTATTATTAAAATAATGATGTGAATCATATGTGAAAAAGTCCTTGTTTTTTGAAAAATCATGATTTTTATTTATACTTGTTGACATTAATATGCGATATAAATTATTATATTAAGAATTATTTATATCGAGATTAGTTATATTTGTTTAATTTAGTGGAGCGATCTTCTAGATCTTCTGGATTTTCGCTTTTTATTAGATTTTCTCTTTCTATGAGATTTTCTCTTTCTATGAGATTTTCTAGATTTTCTAGATCCACCATCAACTGATAATCTATCGGTTAAAGATTTAATTTTAAAAAAGGCGTTTATTTCAGATGATAATGTTTCAGCATCATTTTTGTTATTTAAAAATTGTTCTAATATTGAGTTTTTTTTGAGGTTTACTTTATAGTCATCACTTTTCTTAAAGAGAAACATATTTATGATGTTTGTACGTCCCATTGGCTTAATTTTTTTTTTCTGCATTAATTCCCTATTTTCAGGTGATATTAATGAATATGGTTTATTTCCCTCCTCCACTCTAGCCTCTACCATCCCCGATATCTCCGCTTTTTCCAATTTCTCATCGGATGCACCCATATCGGGCATTTTCTGACCCTGTTTTTGTAATTCCAAACGTGTCTCTTCCGCAAGATTTTGATTGACGACTTCATCGTACGTACTGGCGCCTGAACCTATACCCTGCCCATGAAACATTGGATTTCCTTCACCACCATCAAAAAACAACTTACCCATATATATATATATATATATATATATTATAATAAATCCTAAATTATAATAAATCCTAAATTAATGCCAGAATCTTATGCGCAACTATTCAAACTCTGTGTATATGGATTACTCTTGAACGCATTCAACAAAGAAGGATCTAACCGATTGTTGCTTTGTTCGGGATATGTGAATGGCACCGATTGTTGTGATCCACGGAATTCTTGAGAAGGAACGCCAGCAGGCATATTTGATGGCATCCACATTCGATTATTCTCTCGATCACAATCTTGTTTGTCTGTAGTTACATTAATATTCGGATTGTGTCGTTGTGTATTTCCATGATTAATCCGACTTTCATATGATTTATTAACATTATCAGTTCCGAAGTGTTTACCTGTATTATTTCGTGTAGCACTAATTTGCGATTTACCCCCACCAACATAACTTGTACTAGTAGTATCTCTGTGATTCTGGACTGGTGTATGCTTATTTGAACGATATCCATCCCCTGCCTGTTTTTCTACATTTAAATAATTCATCCCCATCCGATCACCTGTCATCTCTCTAATAGTTGTTTTTGGTTTACTTTTTTGATCACTTACATAATTACCACGATTACTGGTTTGCACATTACCCTTTTCTCTCAAATTCCCGACTACATTCTCTTTGCGTGATGGACGCAACATATCGTTTATCGGTGCCATAATTGCACTGACAACTCCACTAACCCCTCCAAATTCTAATTGATTTTGGGTTGTCGATCGATTATTCGGTAAATTGTTAAAACTGTCGATACCATGATCATTTTTATTGGCCTGATTATGTCGTGTCATTTTTGGATTTTTTATAGCAAGTGGTCCAAGCTCTTGGCATTTACTATCCTCATAATTATGTTCAACATATGTTGCTTCTCCTGTACCAGCCCTACTCGACCCATAATATTCTGTGCATGTTTTTGGTCTATGTTCTTCTTTTAATATATTTTCACTTCTATTAGTTTGGCCTTTTTCTAAACCTGTTGTTGTAAACCATCTTTCAGGACCAGATTGGAAAAATTTCTCTGGCAAATGCTTTTCTACTTTACCATGTATTCCCATATTTTGAACCATACTTTGGCCTGGACCCTGGGGATTATTATATTGATAACTTACTTTGGGATTTTCAGATATTCTTAAATCATCTACTGATTTTGGCATATGAATATCGCGCGATACTAATGCAGAGTTAAATCCTCCGTCGCCATCAGTAGTATATCCCAACCCTAAACCGGGTGCTACTCTCTGTTGTTCCCATAATGTTACATTATTCATTGCGTTTGATTCATTTACTCTTGACTGAAAAAAATCACTATTATTTGGTGCTCCATGTTGCCAATTCATATTTTCTTCCGGTTTAAATAGAGGGGCCGTCTCTTCCTTTGTAAAATGTTGGCTTCCGGTTCCTTGTTTATGATCTAAAATTGCTTCCGTTAAATTAGAATCAGCTGTTGCCCCACGTATTTTTGCACCAAAATACGGAACCATATTATTGTGTTTAAAATTAGATTTATCCATTTTATCACCGGTTAAACTCTGAATTGTATTATTGTAATTATTTCCTATACCTCCGCCTGCCGTTTGTTGTTGGCTTACTCCAACATAATTATTACTATCAAAGAATTTGTCAGTATAAGTGCTCGATCCCTGCGCAGTCTTTGCAAAACTTTGATTTAGTGTCTGTTGAGAAGTTGGTTGTTGTGGTCCACTCGAAATAACTGCGGGAACAATAATTGGTTGCTGCGCTACATTTGCTGATGGTGATAAATTGGCAAAACCTTCAAATCTGTTGTTTTTATCGTTTTTATTATAGGCTTTAATTGTATTTTGTTTATTTTGTTTATTTTTATCTTGATTTGAGAGAATGAATAATCCACCTAATGCTATTAATGGTATTGCTATTTCGGCCATTTATATATAATTAATATAAATATTTAATTATATATTATTTAACATTACTAAATACTAATTCATTATCGAGAATTTTGCAAAATAGGCGGAAGGATTTAATTACATTTATTGTTGGTGAAATCATCTTTTTCAGTAATTCTCGAATAAACATTTGATGCAAATGGAATTTCGGTATATTTTTGAGGATCATAAAATAAATAATCCCATTTTGCCTGTTCATTCACTCTTATATTCCACGCGGGCATCATCGCCCTAGGTTGTTCGGTATACATACCATACTTCGGATAATCGATTTTCCGGCTATTGGGCTCATAATTCTTATAATTATTTTCTTTAACACAATCACGATTTAATGGGCGGTTTAATCCTCTAAAGCTGTTTTCTATCTCTATTACATTTGTTTGTAAATTTCCTCCCCATTTTTGTAATCTTATATGGGGATCTTCCATATAATATGGTGTCAAGCCATTACCTGGAACATTCATAATGTATTTACCTTGATTGGTGGATTCTTCTAATTGTTTGGCTATTCTGCATGGGTCATCATGAAATCTTGTAAATGACATCTGTATTTAATATTATTTTATATTTTATTTTTCGTTTTCATTTTAATTGTTAATAGTTAATAAATTTAATAATTACAAAAATTGATTAAAGTTTTCACATCATATATAAATATATAGTTTATATTATAATGCCATTAATCATCAGCTTAGAAGGTAATATTGGTTCTGGGAAATCGACTCTTATGGAATACCTAAAAGAGAATTATTCATTTGGTACATATAAAATAACATTTATTGATGAACCGGTTGATATGTGGAATACTTTTATTGATCCGGAAACAAATGAAACAGTAATAGAAAAATATTATAAAGATCAGAAAAAGTATGCGTTTTCATTTCAAATGATGGCATATATTAGTAGGTTATCTGCCATTCGCAAAGCACTAAAGGGCGATTATGATATAATCTTTACAGAAAGAAGTGTTTATACCGATCGCAATGTATTTGCTAAAATGTTGTATGATTCGGGTATGATTGAGGAAATCAATTACAAAATTTATTTGAAATGGTTTGATGAATTTTTAGATGATATACAAAATATCAAATTAGTTTATATCAAAACCACGCCTGAAGTAGCATATAGTCGTGTTGTTAAGAGAAATCGTCAGGGTGAGACAATTCCATTAGAATATTTGACACAATGTAATGATTATCATGATGCATGGATAGATAGTGTGAATACAGATGATAAATTAATTGTAGATGGCAATACTGATAATATGGATACTCAATTTTATATGGGTATTGCAAATGATATCGGGATACTTTTAATACTTTTAGAAAAGATACTTTAAGAAAAAGTATCACAAAAATAAATACTTTTAGAAAAAGTATCTCAAAAATAAATACTTTTAGAAAAAGTATCTCAAAAATTTAAAATTGAATATTAAAATACTTTCTGAAAAAAGAACACTTTTAGAAAAAGTATCACAAAAAAAATCATGTATAAATTACAATTCGATGGAGCAAGCAAGGGAAACCCTGGTATTTGTGGTGCAGGATTTGTAATTTATAGAGATAATACAACAATAGAACGTGGATATGCAATGATGTCTTTAAAAAATACCAATAATTTTGCTGAATATAGTGCCCTATTATTAGGGATAAAGAAAGTAATTGAATTAGAAATAAAGGATATAATTGTAGAGGGGGATAGTGAGTTAATCATTAAACAACTTAACAAAGTATATGATGTTAAATCGCCTAATTTATTACCTATATATGATGAAATTATCGAAGAATTAATGTTTTTCGATAGTTTCAAATTTAAACATATTAAGAGGGAAAAGAATGTACTTGCTGATAAATTAGCAAACCACGCAATAAAAGAATATTATAAGAATAAAGAGTAAAAACTATCTGGTCCGCGTCTGATTTCGTTTACGAGTCCGTTTTCGCTTCCTCTTCCTCTTCTTCCTCTTCTTACTCAATTTTAAATTTTTTAAACCTTCTGCATATTTATCCAAATTTTTTCTACTAAATAATACATGTCGTCCATCTTCATCGTCAATTAAGTCTTCATCCAATAATTCAGTATAGAATTTATCAAAATGTCTAAATGTATTTTTTGCTTTAACAAGATCAATATAATATCCATTTGGTTTTAAATTATGATTTATTAAATGAATAAAATGTTCTGGTTTTATTGCCCAAACAACTCCTTCAAGCATTGGACAAGCCTCATTTATAATTACATCAAATTTAACATTTAATACATTATTAAAATCATCAATAGATAATTCTTTCAAATCAGTATTAATTATTTTAGATGAAACTATTTCAAAATCATAATCTTTATCTGAAACCCTTTTGTTTTTTTCAATAAAGTTTTTTTTATCATCTATTTTAATAAATGTTGTTTTTAAATTAGATACGGTATCTAATGTGTCGCCTAAATATACCATATTTAAATAATGCCATTTTTTTTCTTTTAAATTAAAAAATTTCTGTAAAATTTTCAACCCTTTAAAATTTGAACTTGTGGTTCTATCTGCACATAAAATAAGTACATTTTTTACATTATCGAAATGATTTTTTTTTATACTTCTTATACTAGACATATAGTATATAAAAATATTTTATTCTATATTTTATTCTATATTTTTATATTTTCAATATTTTCAATATTTAGACTACAATATCTATTTGAGACAATCGATTATAACATTGTTGTTCGCGTATATCGCTGTTAAAAATTTGTATTGGATTTTTAATTATCGTATTATTTATGCGATTATATTGAAGATTAGCCAATCCATCGGTCATGTTATTTACTTTATGTAAATTATATTCAGATCTATCGTAAATAATATTATATATAGTTTTAACAATATCGGATTTTTCTATGGAAGTATATAAATCTACCAAATAACAAGAATCATATTTTTTATACATATAAATTGTGAAACTGATTGTGTCGATAAGGATGAATGTTCCTATAAAATAATAAAACATCATCAATACCAAATTTATTGTTATATATCTAATTGGTTTTTGTGAATTTTTATTATTTTATTTTTATTTTCATTTATTTTATTTTCATTTATTTTATTTTCATTTATTTTATTTTCATTTATTTTAATATTATAATATTATATAGAATGGCAAAATTGAATAAATTTACAAAATTTATAACCGTTGAATTATTAATAATTGTTTTATTGCTAATTTTTATTTCAATATTTAATCATTATACAAAATCCCAATATTTGATTGAAGGATTTTGGGAACGGGACGAAGTAGTAGAAACTACAGGTGCTGGTGGCGATCATAAATTGACATTGTTTTATGCCGATTGGTGCGGTCACTGTAAAACCATGAAACCTGAATGGGATAAATTTAAAAACGGCAAATATGGTAAACATTGTAAAGATTATGAAAGTAAAGAAATAACATCAGAAATGTCGGAAAAATATGGGGTTAAAGGATATCCGACAATTCTTTTATTAAAAGAAGATGTAGTAGTTACAAAATACGAGGGAGGACGAGATGTTGGAAGTTTTGAAGAGTTTATAAAAGAATATATTGTTGTATAAAAATATTAAAACCTCAATTCTAAAAATCGACCCTTTATATGATCTTGTCGTAATGAATCTAATGTATCGCCTTTATATTTTAAAATATCTGATATGCGTGTAGTTGTAGGGAATTCATTCGCTCCATAAATATCCTGCATTAATAACCATTCAAACAAACCGCCAATATAAATATAAATATTTTTAAAACCTAATTGCGTTAATTGATCATATTTTTTAATTAATTTATTATCAGTGCAATTCTCTCCATATATAATTATTTTTATAGATTTATTGGTATGAATATATTTATTAATACATTCAATTTCTTCATTTGGTAACAGTGTATTTTTTATTAAACAATCCTGACTGTTGCTGTCTAATGTATTAATAATAATTAAATTATTATTAATAGCGTATTGCATATCTTTAAAATTAATTTTATTTATTGATAAATTTGATCCCATATAATAATTTATACATAATCTTTTAACTTTTTTAACTTTTTTAAACTTTAAACAAACTTTAAAACCTTGAAATTTAAAATAGGACAATATACTTTATTAAATTATCTCTTTTTTGTTTCATTTTTCGGTATGTTTAATCTCGCAATAAAACGTTTATATGCTTTTGTTTTTTTATGTTCCCTTCTTCTTTTTGCTCTGTCTAAACTACGATTTTGTCGTTTTTCTTTGTCTTTTTTATATGTTTTAGATTTAAGGTATTTCTGTTTAATTTTTTTATATTTTTCATTAGTTTCTTTGCATAATTTATTTTTCTTACACGGATAAGAAGCTCCTCCCCCAGGAGAACACCAACATTCAACTGGTCCTAATTTTTCTAAAGATTCTATTTCTTTATTAATATCAAAAACCATATTATATATATTAATATAATTTAAAAATATAATAATAATTATTATAATTATCATAATATTTTACAATGAATAAATATTATACAATGAATAAATATGTTACCATATCAGGCATTATTACTATATCGCGTTTATTACAAATATATAATTTATGGGACTTAATGATTCCATTGCTAACTGTTCCGGCAATAGACACTGTATTAACTAAAACATTTGGATCGAAATCAAGATGGTTTCAACTTCATTCAGCAATAAATGGTATAATCGTTTGCATAATTTGGAAAGATGTAATGGATCTTTTTTATAATCCGTTATTAAATGTTAGAGTATTAGATACCAAAATAGATAGTTATTTTGTTATAGTATTACATATTTATCATCTATTTATTGTAAAACAATTATCATTGATGGATTATTTTCATCATATTTTATTTATTGGAACAGGTGTTATACCATCTGTTTTATATTATAATCTTAATCTATTACGACTTGCGTGGTTTTCGTCATGTGGGTTACCTGGATGTATCGAATATTTCACGTTATCGCTTGTTAAACATGATTTAATGTGTCCAATAAAACAAAAAAGATATAATTCATATATATATAATTATATTCGATATCCAATTACAATATATGGGCCATCCATTACATATATAATATATATAAATAATATATTACATGAAAGAAATATATCGGTAAAAATCAATGTATTTATGGTATCATATTTTAATTTATTATTGTTTTTTAATGGTGCCTTTTATAATAAAATAACTATTGAAAATTATATTTTGCATAAATATAAGAAAAATAATAGTTTTAATAATCTAAATGGATATCATTCTTGAAGATAAATATATCATTCTTTGACTTGTATAATATCTTCTGTATAAATAATGCGTTTTTTTATTTTCTTTTTCTTTTCTGGTTTAAGTTCTGAAATATCTATATTATGTGTACATATTAAATGATATTCGTCAAATAATATATTTTTTAAATAGTTATATATAACGTTTAAAATTGGCTCATTGCATTTACCAACCATAAGAATACTACCAGTTCTAAATATCATAAATGATACTTTTATGTAATTTTCTTTATATATAGATGGTTGTATACCTGTTTGTTCATATGTTGGATCATTGATATTATAATAAAACCGAGATTGGATACCTGGATATGAGCACGGGTCATAGCAACTATTAATATTATATTTATTTCTTAATATATAGTATAGTTTTTCTCTATTAATATAAAATCCACAATTAAAATTACTATTTATTAATACATTTTCTACTTTATCTTTTAAATAATCTAGATCATTATAATTAGATATATTACTAATTATACTAATCATTTTGTCTAAAATCATGTATAAAACATGATCTTCTTTTATTCCTGGTATTTCTAATTTTCCAGTATTGAAAATTTTGATATGAAATTCTTTAAATTCTTCGTTAATTAATATACGTAAAACAAGTACAAAACAATTGTAAAATGCACTTTTTTCCTTACATCTTGTATTAATAATATCTTTTTTATTAATTCCTATACTTACTTTTCTCGTATCCTTAAATTTATTTTTTCCAGTCGGATTGTCTATGGTTTGAATAATATATGTTTTATGAAAATAATATGTTGCCAATTTAGCATTTAATATATCTATCTCTTCTTTCTCAAAAGATTGTATTTTTATTTGTTTTTTTATAAATCCTTCTTCTTGTACATGATATTGTATAATTGGAATTCTCCAAAATAAATCTTTTAAATCTACACAGTTATTTAGGAATGATATTTTGGTTTTTGTGGATATATAAATATTACTACATTTAGGAATATTTGATAACTTTAAATTGACATTGTGAATATCTGTATTATCTGTATTATCTCTATTATCTGTATTATCTGTATTATCTCTATTATCTGTATTATCTGTATTATCTGTATTATCTGTATTATCTGTATTATCTCTATTATCTCTATTATCTCTATTATCTCTATTATCTGTATTAATAAAATTATACCATTCGCAATTTATTGATTCAACCATGATATTAAATTATTTATTGAAATATCTTTTAATAAATATATTTCAATTATTTTCTAAACTATATTTAAAAATGCTTTCTGTTAAGAATAATAAAAATATAGTAAAAGTATCAGAACCTATAAATATTATCAATCGATCTAGTACATGTAATAATAACAATTATTACAACAAAAAAACTATTATTATAAATAATACAGACGATTTTGGTGATGAAAAATCTGATAATAAAAATGAGATATCAGATTACAAATTAGATTTTAATAAATTTGATCCAAGCAAATTCTCTCCTCCGAATGATTGGACATTACGATTACAAACGCGATTAAAAAAATACAATGATACAAATAATATGGCAACTTCTAATGCAAATAAGTATACAAATTATTTTTTTGATAATAAATAAAATAAGTAATAAATATTATATTTGTTATACACATTATTATAAATATATTTAAAATCTAATATATTTCTTTCATTCATCGAATATTTTTTATTTATAAGTAAAAAATATATATAATTTTTTATTAATATCTTGTAGTCAATTAATAAATAATTACTATAATCTAATAATTTTTTATTAAAATGATAAAAATCGTCGTTTATATGAATATTATAAATTTTTTCTAACATAATATCTGTTATAGTTTCTATTTTTTTATTACTACTATTATTTTGTATATAATTAATCATACTTCTAATATCCGATTTATAAAATTTTTGTATATTTTTAATATCTTCAATAGTTAATGAAAGATTCTCATTTTGAATGATCAATTTTAAAAATTGAATAATAATATCTTGGGGTAATTCATTAAATCTTACCAATATTAATTCTGTTATTAATGATTGGTCTATTTTACTGATATAATTACATATTAAACAATATCTAACATTCTCGACATTCATTTGTATTAAACTTTTTAATGCTATTTGAGCATTTTTTGTCATATAATCTACTTCATCTAAAATGACAAATTTTATTCCTTTCGTAAATAAATTTTTACTATTAACAAATGAATTAATATTGTTTCGTATAATATCGATGCCTCTGTCATCAGATGCATTTAGATGCATAATCAAACTATTATCTTTTTGATTATTAATTTCTTGATATTTTTTAATTATATTTATTATAGTTGTAGTTTTACCAGTACCAGGTGGACCATACAAAATTAAATTTGGGAATATATCTTTTTTTAATATTTGATTTAAAAAATTCTTATTTTCATCACTTAATATTATTTTATCAAAATTGTCCGGTCTATATTTTTCAACCCATGGAATAGAATTGCTCATATTACGATTAATATTATTATATTAAATATTTTTAATATAATATTCTTCTTTGTTATTAATTTGTTATTAATTTGTATAATTTTGAATTTTTCGGATATTCAGACAGTTAATATTTATATAAATCACAATAATCATAATATGGATCATTTATTCCCCGAACATATAAATAATAATCAAAATCGCGATCATAATTGTGTACATTATTTTTCCAAGATATTCCATATTTATTATAAAACATTTTATACGCGTTTCGTTGAATAATTGATATCGATCGATATTGAAGAATTAAATTTTGCATATCATCTGATAAACCATCCCACAATGATGGCAATGTCTGGTCCATTGTTAATTTATTCTATTTGTATTTGTTGTTTTATATTTAAATAAATTATAAAAATATTTAAATAAATTATATTATTAAAGGAGGAAAATTTATAACATCTTCTCCATCTACAATTTCATAACAACTATTCCATATAAATATAGTGCTGTAATTGTTGAATAAATACATATATTTGTTAAACATTTAACTCGAACACTATATTTATCCCATTGATATGGTAATTGTATAACTTTGGATAGAGCCTTACCAATAGTGAACAATAATAATGCGATATGAATGGAAGTATGATGATATAAACTCATAATCGCATGATAAACTAAAACTAATACTGCACCCACATCACATGCAGCCCCAATATTATATAACATTTGACTCATTGATGAATCCGATGAAAGCATATTCGATTTTTTAGAATTATTAGATTTCTTTAAACTTTTTGTCATATTTATAAAATATATAATTATTTTATTTTTTATAAATATTTGATTATTATGACTGATTCATTAATTATAAATAATTTATTCTGGTTGTATTGCTTTATATTTAAATAAATTATTAATTAATTATATACTACGCGACGATAACATTCCGATCCATTTACAGTATAGAATAATGTTACGCGTGTTAAAACTACTGTTCCAGCTGCGCCCGGATTCGGGTTTAATAAACCTATACTCGTTAACGAACCAACTTTACCAGCAACAACTCCTGATAAATCCATTAGAGTATTAAACGCCGGTGTAACAGAAACAAAATCTGTAGCTGATGAAATTACTAATTCTAAATTAGCTGGAACTGCACTATCCGATTCAATAGTAATACCTGTAATTACACCACTCATATCAATACCGGTCGCATCTGTGGCAATGTTATGTGAATCACTATTAAGATTTAAACATTTTGGCAAAACAGTAGCATTTTGCGATAGATCAGTCCCACTTATATCTGCAGCAGCACTTGATCTAAATAATACAAAATAGTTATTTACATTCGACGAATCAGATAAGAAATTAACTGTCACTCCACTAGAACCAAAACCAGCTGATACATCAGAGAAAAAAGCAGTTTGTTCACTAATGGTGAGTTTATATTGTTTATTTTTAAGAGTTAATATATCTTGTGGTGTCATATCAATAGATGTATAATTTTGTAAATTATTTGATTCGTTTGCATTTTCATATATAAAATAATTTTTATAATCGTAACTTACCTCATCACCAGTTTCGTTACCGTAAAGAACGCCATTACCATACATTAATCCGGGATTACCACCTGGTGATGGATTTGCAACTGGGTGGAAATTATGGAAATGGGGTGTATTACAATTAAGAGCTAATACAGATTGCATATTATAATTATGAACGCCATACACCGCGATATTTTCCACATTTTTATTTAATGACGATAAGGTTTGGTCAACTATAATATCATTACCAATATATTGAGGATTATTAATATTAAAACCAGATCCAGGTAATGACAAGTTTACAAAATTATCTCCTAAACCAGAAGATAAATTATTTAGTTGAGTAACCAATGGAGCAGATAATCCAACCTCATAATTTTTACCAAATTTCACTGGAGGAGCAACTGGATTACCACCATTTAAAGATGGGTCAGTAAATCCGGATACTAACTGTTCGAATGTTACATCGTGAACAAATGGATCTAATCGTAATGCGTCATCGTAATCTATCGATAGTAGATTTTTAACTTTAACATTTCGTACAGTACAACCAACTACTCCACGTGTATCTATTAAAGAGGGGGAAGCAGTTCCACGACCACTATCAATACTTGTACCAGTTGCTAAAACAGGATAAACAGAATAAACAGCGATTGGTAATCCTGCAGCATGTGCTGTTGCTAATGAAGCAGTATTCATAGATTGCAATGCACCAAATAAACCAGTTCCAGATACATCACTACCAGGTGATGCTCCAAGAATATTTGCCGCGACTGTTAAATTTGTAGGATTAACTAATCCAAATTGAAAGTTGATTTGATTGCCATTTGCCCCCATATGTACAATATGAGATTCTAGTCCAGAACCAGCATATGCTACAGGTCCTTTCTGACTAGCTATAACTGTTCCGGCAAAGAAACCTGGAAATAAACTATGATTTAACATTGGAAGACTCATTAAAGTTGAGGCTACATATGCTATAGCCTTCATCATATCAAGTTGGCCAGAAACATCAGTCCATTTACTCCAATCTAATGTTGTAGATACATTAGAAGCACTAGTTTTTTTAAACATTGTAACCGGGTCATATGTTCCTTGAAGCCATGGACCAGATAATGGAGAAGACCCACTACCAGGACCTAAACCATCCCAATCAACTAATAAAACTTTGTCTGTAGTTGCGCCATTATTTGCTAAAAGTATATCTCTAAATGTTATATTTTCAATTAATATATTTTCACCACCTAACTGTGGTGTATTAGGATCATCTTTCGATGTTAAACAATTCATAATTGGTAAACCAGCATGTTGAGGTTCAAATGGAGAAAACCTAGAAACACGAATACCATATAATTGATTGTTTCTAAAATTTTGCAAGAATACATTATAAGCCCAGTTTGTAGCAAAGTCATAATTAAGTGTGTAATCATATAATTTTACAATATAATCATTTAACTGAGTAAGTACATCAGCATATACCAATGGCACAGTAGGAGCAGTTGGCGCGGTTATAACTCTAGAATTATTAGAAGCATCAAGTAACTCGTTTTTATTTAATTGTAATACTTGATATGTAGCATATGCCTTAACTTGTACTAGATTTATTGCAAGATTATCATTTTTCATTTCTATATCTATATTTGAAATATGTGCATTTTTAGTCCAATTACAATGAATAGCATGCGTCCAAGGAACACATCTAACATTATCGATACGCAATCCATTTACATGATGCGCCATAACAGACGCATGATTCGCATATAATGCACCTGGACCATATATAGTTAAATTATTAACCATTTTATGAGGAATAGGAGGTTTGTTATTTAATGATGAGGTATGATCACGTAAGCCGGCCTGTTGTGCAATTGCATCATATACATGATCTTGTGTTAAAGAAAGCATCGACATCATACTAGAACCAGCTACAATACAATTCCAAGCTGATAAAGCAAAACCGGGAGCATTTTCTGCTAAAAGTATTTCAAAACCATTTAATGAAATTGTAACATTATCAGCTAATACATATATACCAGCCGTCCACCCAAATAGAGGCATTCTAAGATGTTTGCCAGTTTCGGGAGCACCGGATATACCATACATAAATTTATGACGATTACCGTCAGTATTCCAATCTTTACCTAACTCAATATTTTCTTGTAAAATATAATATGTATTGGGTGTTTCAGCAAAATAAGGACCATCATCAAAATCTGTTTGATTTAATTTAATAACATTGGTTTCAACATTATTTGTTAAAGTTGTTTGAATTCCGCTGATAGCTGCAGCATTGGAACTGATAGCTGCAGCATTGGAACTGATAGCTGCAGCATTGGAACTGATAGATGCAGTATTGGAACTGATATATGCAGCATTGGAACTGATCGCGAAAGCATTTAAAGATGAATCAGAATATTGATCCGCTTCGGTTATAACGGCAGATTCAGACCCAAAAATCAAGTTTGAATTATTCGAAGAACCAGAAACAGTAATTGTAGTCGTCATTATATAAATTATGTAAATATTATAATTTTTCCTAAATTTATAATTTTTACATAATTTATAATTTTTACATAATTTATAATTTTTCCTACACTTCATCTATTTGCATCTTTTCGGTTTACATTTCATCTGTTTGCACCGGTTCTTTTGCATCTTTTGCCGTTAACTTATATCGACAATTTAAAATATGCATTTGTTGGGGAGGTTCTAACCTATTAAAATAATTAATCACAAAATTTCGATCAATAAATTCTCCGCGTTCTTTTAATTCTCCTAAATATTTCTGATGTAAATTAAACATATGAACCTTATATTCATATGGGTATTTCTTCAATTCTTGTTGTTTTTTGATAAAACATGCGATGTAATTTCTATGAAGATTATTAGTATATTCGTGCATACTCGATCTAAATTGCGAAAAATGTTCTGAAAATTCAGGATAAAATAATAAGAATTCTCGAACTTTATTGCGTTGACGCAATACTAAATAATGATATTGGAGTTTACTCTGGTTTCCACGTAAATCACGAATGTTTTCATAATTTTTATTACGAATCTTACTTCGTGTCGCACCCGAATATATCATAATTCCAACAAATTGAAATGGTGTCTCCGCATTATTATAATAATTCGCTAAATTTTCATAATTATCAATTAGATGTTTATTCGGCAATACTACATGCGACTCTTGAAATACATTATTAACAGAATACAATTCTTCATTCGATATTTCGGTTACTATATACTCTGTATTGTTAATCGAATATGCCCGAATTAAAAATAATTTAGGAAAATCTACAGGAGTAACAATTCGATTGCTTGGATGTTGAAGAACAAAACAATAACAATAATCTTTACACAAATCTTCAAACATGAGCTGATTTGTTTTGCATGCTTCAAAAAACATATCTCTGAATGTTTTTCGATCATCATGATTATTGGGATCATTCATAAAAAATTTAGTATTTCCACCAACCGTGGATCTAGTAGCAATTTCCCAGGTGCATGCTTTTTCATCATAAAATAAATTGATCATGGTCCCATCAATAAAATCCTCGGCATAACTAACAGTACTATCAAATTGTTCTGTAAATCGAGAATATGCAACCGATTTTGGCGGTGAAAAACACATGATTCTATCGTCTCGCACAATAATAGATCTACACATACCATATGTAGAATATTCTTCAACAGTTAATGCCGATTTCTGGTACTTTAATACCTTATATGTAGTATTATTTGATTTGTTGTTGGATGTATATGTTTTACTAACAATTTTTGGGGTTGTATTGTTGGTTGTATTGTCTGATACATCATCAGCACTGGGATTCAAATACTTTTTAATATCGAAACAATTTAAGTTATATATAATATTTGGGGTTGACATTTATGTTGAGGTATATATAATTTTATGAAATAATCTTTAACCTTTTTAAATTTAAATTATTCGAATCGTATTTTTAAAAAATATGGTTTTTATTGATAATTCTATTTAATAATAATTTCTATTATATTTATAATATAATAATGGACAAAAATATTAATTTACAGTTAGGCGATATTATAGAATTAACTGCACCATCAAATATATCACTACATCAAAAAAAATATTATATAAAATACATCGATTCTACAAAAATTGTATTGATTGATTCGGAGACTGAAATGGTTCTTCAGATTAAAGACAATCACGAATTATACGAAGAAAGCATCGAATCAATTAATATATTAAGCAGGTCAAGTACGCCTAGTTATGCCTTACAAAATAGTTTAAACCCCGATACGTGGATTTCAATATATTTTGCTGGAGCATTACCAATTATAATCAATGGTGTAATTACTAATTTAGAAAATGATATGATTGAAATCAGAACATATCCAAAAAATGAATATATTTATATTGATTTTGAATACAAAGGAATCCCTGAATCATTAAATATTGAGAAAATAAAAATCATAGATTCAATCGATAAAGAGAAAGAAGAGGTTCTCGATATCGGTTCAGTCGAACAACATGGTCAAAAAATGGACCCGGGCATTGAATATAAAGATAAATTGAAAGAAATTATACTTGATGCTGATTCTATAGAAATAGGGAAAAAATTAGACGAAATAAAACAAGTAATTAATGTTAAAGAAGATAAACTCAGATATTCAATCACCCAACAATTGGACGATCTATTGGATGATATGCTTAGTGATATTCCTAATATTAATAGGACAGGAGAAGTTTTAAATGATATTCAACTACAAATAGAACGATTTAGACAATTAAGATTAAAATATTCGGTAGTCGATCATGTCGATAATGTAGTAAATTTAAAAACTATGGGAAATAATCATAATCCATTAATTGAAAATATATATAATATGAAATATAAATTGTTTTGGATGCTTCCAGTTGTTACAAATATAAAAAAAATATATTATGCCGATTGGGATAATGATAATCAAAATAATACTAATCAAAATGTCGATATTAAAATAATGTCGGATTTATTATCAGATGTTTATACTGAAAAAGAATTATGGAAATCAAATCAACATAGTAATGAACAAAATAAATATAAAACACATATTAATAAATTGATTAACATATTTAAACCATTTATGAATTTGGACGTTGACGAAACAAACTATATATATAATAGTGAAATTACATCCAACCAGGATGTATTAGTAGATAATTTAGGTAATTTAGATAATTACTGTATTGGAAATAATATTTTTACATCTCAAAAATTTGACATAAATCATTATGTTACTGGATTAACTATGATACAAACTATAGACGATTATTCTACCAAAATTAATAAATTAGTTAATATCGATAATAATGATGAATTATTAATGAAATCGTTAGTTTTATTACCGAAAGAAATGGTACATTTCTCAAATATTAATTTACCTTATACTAATATTTTATCGAGATCTGAATATAATAATCAATTTATCGGATATAAAAATATACTTAACTCTAAAACCTTTATTAATACCAATATAATAGATACCAGAAATTTAGAGAATAATACTTTGTATAATGCAAATAATATATTACTGAATCACAGTAATCATTTTGTTCCTGAATATTATGTTACGTCCGAAGATGATTTGTCTATTATATCGGAAAAATTCAAAAACTTTCTAACAAAAAGTATTCCGGATAAATCGTTGATATTTGAATATTTAAAAGCACATATAAATGATGTTTATAATATAACTGATCTATTACAGTATATTCAACCATTTTTAATTAATTCCGAAAATGTTAATCATGTCGATATGCATTCAATTCAGAAAACTATTCACAAAAATATTCATAACTATAAAAAAATATTTAATAAAAATGCACAACTATTAAATTCTAAGTATATTGCTTATGCAAATAAGACCAATTTTATTGAAACGCTATTATTGCCCGAAATTCTTAATGAAGTATTCGAATTGTATAATATTACTGAACCTAAGAGTATTACTAATTCGGAATTATTGTCAAAAGTATTAGAAATTGATAATGGAAAACTATTGTTTATTGCATTTAATAAAAGTATTATTAATATTGTTGTATCTGATTTATTAAAAAAGTTAAATAAATTCTCGCAAAATAAATTACAAACACAATCATCGCCCGAAGAAGAAGAAGAAGAAGAAGAATCAATATCCAAATCTATAGAGAGCGAAGAAAGCAAAGAGAGTTTAGAGAGCGAAGAGAGCAAATCAAACTCGCCGGAAACAGAAGAAAGCAGTTCATCTGCGTCAGCATCAGCATCCCTTCCTATCGCGACTCCAGTATCAAAATGTAATAAATATGTATTGAGTAAAAAATATATGGAATTAGATGAACTCGAAAATGATAATAATAAAACAATATATTTTGATAAACAATACGATAAAACAATATATGATATTATAAATGAATATCAGGATGAACGTGCTACAATGAGTTCCGAAGATTTTTTTAAATTCTTCACAACAAAATTAGTAGAAAATATTGGATTAGATGAATTTAATGCACAACGCGACGCAAAAACAATGATAGAAAAACAACGCGAAGTAATAGAAAATGATTATGCAATTTTAACCAGTACAAATGAAATATATATTAGAAACAATAATATATGGAAAAAGGAACCAACTCTTAATACCGACAAGTTTTTCGAGTCAAATAAATTATTTTGCACGTTACAAAAAAATTGCGTATCTACAAATGATAAATGTTTAGATAAAAAGGAGGCGACTCGCGAATTTCAAAATAACTTACTTTCAGATGTATTAAAGGACTTTGACAACAATTACGAAATCAGTATGGAAAAAATTCGTGAACAATTAAATCTACAATATGAAAATTATAAATCTACACTAAAAAAACAAAACCTAATTAATAAAAGAGAATTATTGAAATATAATACAGAATATAATAAATTGGCCATTGATATCGAACTAAAATTAAATATTACATCACCATACGATGGACTAAAAACCAAAATATTCGGTTTAAAAGATTTTGCTAAACGGCAAAATAATATATTAAAATTCTGTAAATTTTTCACCAGAAGTGCTTTTAAAAATGAAAATACAAATTGGTTATATTGTATAAAAACGAATATAAAATTGATGCCGTCGTTTATTCTACAATTGGCATACAGTTTTGTAAATAAAAAGGATTATGCATTAGAATTGGATACTATTTGCGCAGAAAGAGGAACCATTAGCGATGATGGTAATATGTGGGTTGATAAACATAGCGGATACATTATTAAAAGTATAGAATTTAATAATGAAGAAGGATTTGATGACAAGGGTTATAAATTAATAACGAGAGAAATAATAGAAAAAGATTATTCTATTCAGGATGCGAATGTTACAGATAGTGGAGTCGATGGCAAAAAAACTTATTCAAATAGTACAAGTGAATTAATCTCTCGAATTATAAATGCTATTTCTCAATTTTTAGGTATAGATTTAAGTAAATACAATGAATTCATTATAAATAATGTATTAGAAATACATAAAAAGAATTTGCCAACCAAAGAAAACTATGAAAAACTATTGCAGAAAACGGCAACTGCAACAACATCCACTACTAAATCTCTCCCGAGTTATAAAGATGCATTCAATATTAGTATAATATTATTATCGTTAATTTTTATATTAATATCGATTCAAACAAGTGTACCTAATATCACCTCCAAAAAAGTATTTCCTGGATGTATAAAATCTTTCTCTGGTTATCCATTTGTAAGTGATACCGATCGTTCCGGATTAATATATATTGCATGTATTGCTAATAAAATTAAAAGTGCGATTGATCCGTGGAATTCAATTATAAAAATGGGAGAGAAAACTATTATTAAAAAGATGGAAGCTATTATTGAGAAATTTGTATTACAAAATAAGGCTATAAAAGAATTATTTCGAGAGAAACAAGAATATCTGCAATTAAATCCGGAATCTCTCATTCCCCAAGAATTAGACATAACGAATTGGAAGAACTTCTCTCCGCCATTATTTGATTATAAAATATCGGCTGATAATTTATTACCGGTGGAAAAATTGAAAGAAACAGTAATAGAAAATATAAGAAATTTTAAAAGTGATAAATTATCTCGAACTCTTACTACAAAAATCAGATTTTATACTTTAGAAATGATCCAAAATATACAAATCGTTGTTAATAAATCCGTCCCATTACTAAGCAATAATAGCGATATACCCTTTTTAGAAAATGGATGCTGTAATGAAATTCAGGCAAATACCATTCAATATTTTACAGGAAAAGATAGTAATATTAAGAAATACAATCTAATGATTGGTGAGCATTCAAACCATTTATATTATATGAACCAGTTGAACAAAGCAAATGTTTATTATTATCCATTTTCTACCAAAAGAATATTTCCTAATATGGAAACCGGTTACAATGAATCGACTGTATATAAAGGAATTATTCATTATTGTAAGTTTAATAGTGATGTGCCCGTAGATGATAAATTTAAAAGTATATGTGGAGAAAAACCGACTGATATTAATTATAATAGTGATATTCGCGAAATAATAGATCGCTTTAAAACCGAAGGGAAAAACTACAATGCCGACGATCTAAATGCGGTATTAGATATGATTAATAAACAAAATGTTATCGACTTAAATTATAATGCACCAATTATTAATAATATTGAAATACTTCGACAATTAATGAAAAATGACATATATAATAATGTATTTCCTGAGGAATTTATTGAAAAATTCACAGAATTATTAGATACATTTGAATTACATATAGATTCTGAAAATTTAGCATTGAGAGAAATCAAGAATTTTTTGGCTCGAGAAATAAGTAATTATCAATTGCGGTTATCCATCTTTTTTGATACAAATAGTAAATTGTCTAAAAAATCGTTGGCTAATATTAAAAAATATTTTAATATGTTAAATGAATTTGATGGAAAATTAAAAACTGACGATAATACGAATTATTGGGTCAATATTATAAAAGATAGCATATACAATTTAATTAATATTTTCCCAAATATTATTTTAAATAAGGTAGATACACAAAATATTACTGATGTAAAACATTGGGATTTGTCTTATCGACACAATAGAGATATCGAAAATATAATTAGTAGTTATTATAAAACATTAGAGAAATTTTATGATGACAATGATTTAGTTATTATACTTAAAAATATTGTTAGCAAATTTAAACCTCTAATTTCGATTATAAATAATATAAATTATTTCTCTTCAATATCAGTCGAAGGAACAAATAATTTAAGTATTTTTGATAAAACTTTGTCAATACAACTATTGAAATATATGCAATTTATAATATTATACAGCTACATTGATATAATAGATAATGATTTGGTTAAACAAGAATTATATAATATTGCGGCCGACGAAGATATAGATACAGATATAGAAAAATTTGTTCAGATAAAATTAAGTGATTTATTAAATGGATATATAGAAATAATTAGTGAATCATGTAATATAATTGACTATAATAATGTTAGTATTGTTAATAAAATAACAAAAAGTAAGGAACAAGAAAAAGAATCTATAACTGAATATTTAAAGAATCTGACAGATGAAGAGAGAAAAATCGAAAATATATTCAAAAATAATAAGTTAGAACAATGGGGCATTGGTCTACAAAAGGGGATGACGCAATATGTTAAAGAAACATATGATGCCGAGATGACAAAAATGGAACAACAGGCGATTATCGATATTAAAATGGGAGAGAAGGGCGTTACTGAAATGAATAATGATATTTTTCAGTTTGAACAAGCAGAAGATGATGAAATTGGCGAAGCGATTGAAGCCGAAGAATTAGATATGGGTAATATAGCCGATGATGACGATTTCGATCCAGATGATGTTGGGGGTATGGACGACGATAACTTCTAATAATTCAATATAAAGATTTATATAATAGGTATTACAGTCTCGAGATATATATGTAAAATTAAATTTTAATAATACATATACAAACTCCTACTCCATTTAAAATATCATCAAATTAGAGATTGCTTTATTTAGTAAATAATACATAAATGCAAATAATAAACTATTAAATACATACCCGTATAGATTAGGATTTCCATCTGCTTTAAATAAATTTGGTACGAATCCACGTAAATATTTTCTAATAATTGGAAGATTAAATAAAAAATATTGGACGGCAATTAATAGAGGCATCTGTATTTCTTTGTATGTTCGCTCTAGAGAATCCATTCTGTTTTCATCTTGTTGATTTTCTTCTAGAATATCGTCTGGCGTCTGATAATTATTTATATAATCTTCTAATCTCTCGTGTTCAGGAATATAATTTGGTTTTGTAGTTTCATCCATTGTTATATCATTTGTTATTTGTGGAATGTCTCGGCTGGGCAATTGTGTAGCTCCCATTTTATCCGCTTGTTGTATTTGTCCCACCAATTCATTATATGTTTGTTGAGTATTGGAATTAGTAGTAACCGGATGAGATGATTGCCGTGGATCTTGTCCTATAATAGAATTTTGCATGTTATTTTGTCCAGATTCTATATTCATTATTCTTTCCTGTTGAATAGGTTGCAATCCAGGTTGATTATTCACGATTCCGACACTATTTGTCACAGGTAATTCTCCAATACTTGTTACGCCTATATTAGATGACATAATAATATAATTAATTAAATAAATTATATTATTAATAACGCAATAATAGAAAAATAGAAATTATAATTATTCAAATTCTATTTGTTGTTTTTTAGTATTACATGCAATACTTTTTTCATTAAATGTAACACATTGACTCCCATGTTGAAACACTTTATCTTTCACATCAGCAATCGCTGGAGATTTAAATACTAAACAATTTCTATCATTACATGCTTTCTTAAAAAGAGTGGCTAATCCTATACCTAAAATAATAGAAATAACAATTCTTCCTGTATCGCTAGCTACTAATTTTGAAAAACTTTTAAACATTATATAATATGATTATAAAGTATTGTTATAAATTATTGTTATAAATTATTGTTATTTGAGATATAAATATATTTATAGAGGAATAAATTTATGATTATATTTATGATTATATTTATGATTATATTTATGATTATATTTATGTTTCCAAAATTCATAATACGTACTTTCATCCCATTTTGGATAGTTATAACAGTCGCATAAATTATTAAAAGTATAAATTCTTTTAATACAATCTTTATAATTAACCATAATTAATTTTACATTATAAATAAAGTTGTTTGAAAACATTTGTTCTAAATAATATCGATAAGCAATATCATAATTATAATACTCATAATTAAATTTAGATGTTTGTAAACAATTAATATATGATCTAATATCTAATTGTTTATATAAATCCAATTGTAAAATAGTGTCCATTATATATATATTATAATATCTTTTTAATCTTGCATTGGTATAGTATTTATTTTCGATTTATCAGATGGACATTTTATCGTTTGCATATTATATTCAAAACAATTATTGGCCTTATCGCGATATTCTATTTTACCGATATTTTCAGGAGTTGGATATACATATACTACTTTATGCGGTGGTTCTGTTAAATATACAAATAATAATCCGATAGCTAATGATATTAGGAAAGCAGGCAAATTGATAAAATTTTTCATTATTTATTGTATTATTGTTATATACATATATAATAATAATTTGATATAATAATAATTTGATATAATAATCATTTGATATAATAATCATTTGATATAATAATCATTTGATATAATAATCATTTGATATAATAATCATTTGATATAATAATCATTTGTTTCTATACAGAAATATCAATTTCTAATTGTTTAACAGTATATATGTCCTTAATTAAATAAGATAAAATCTGTGTTTTTTTTAACTCATTTTTTTCATCTTTTTCTACAGTCATTACACTGTACTGTAATTCTCTCAATTCATTATTCAATAATGTTAAATCTTTAACAAATAGTTCAACACATTCTTTAATATATTGAATATTATTTGTACTTTTAAATAATGATATTCTAGATTTTATTTCATTGATTAATTCTTCCCGATTAATTAATTTTGCACTAATTTCATCACTTTTGTCTAAATTATCAACAATATTTATATATTGTACATTTAAACTATTATAATTATCAGTAATATCATTCAGATTAGTTTTTAGTTCATTAAATTTTACTATTGATTCATCTTCTGGTGTATAATTAAATACATAATTCAATTTAGTCAATATTATTTGTTTTTTTATATCATTTATAATCACAATATATTCTAATATTTTTTCATCTATTAATATTTTTTGCTGTCTGTCAACAGCAATATTTAAATCACACGGTTTTGCTGTATGACCACAATATGCCTTAAATGTATTATTTGTTTGTGTAAAATTTGTACCGCCCAATTGTTTACAATTTATGCATTTTTTTTTATATTGTTGAAATTTCTGCCGTTTTTCTTTAGAGGTTAATTCTTGATTGTTAATTAATTTTTGTTTTTCTTGATTCAATTTATCATAATAACTATCCTTTAATTTAAAATAACTATTTACTTGATCTAAATATGTTGTCATCTATTTATATATTATATTTTATGTATTTATTATAAATTTAATACATTATTTCTATATTTCTATATTTCTATATTTCTATATTTCTATATTTCCTTGTTAAATATTGAATATTACATTTTATTAAACGTTGGCAAATTAGTAATTAGATTACCCTGCATCTTTCTATCATCGATATTTTGTTGTTTTATTCGGATTAACTGTTTAATTATCTGTTCTTTATCCTTTTGCTTTTTTATATTGGCTTCTTTAGAAGTTTTACCGCCCTTAAAATTAAAAAATAAAACCATGCCTAATATAGTAAAAAATACTACTGCTAACCCAATATTATAAAAAAAATTTATATTCTGTTCTTTAAAATTATGACATTTCTTTAATGTTGCTCCCAGAAAATATTTAACATTTCGCTCAACTAATTCAGGTTTAAAATTCGCATCTTGAGATAATCGACTGCTCGAATCATAGTTGGTTTTTATATCAGACATAAAATCCATATTCATAATAACTATTTAATTACATTTAATAGTTATTATAATAAAATAAATTTATACACAATTTATATATGGCGGGCGATTCAATGAGTAATGTAATGGCTGGGGCAGAAGCAAAATATGATAAACAGGCGGGTATAGGAGTAAATAAAACTTATGTTCCAAATCCTGGAGTATCATTACTGTTTTTTTTTATTGTGACCACTGTTTTATTTGTTGCTAAATTGTTTATGTTACCGAAAGAATTAAAACCACAGGGTAATTTTATGAATATTATAATGCTTTGTATATATTTATTTCTTTTGATTATTGGAAATTATTTTATTAATTTAAGCACAACAACTGCATTATGTGGCGGAACCCCGCAGTGGAGTTCTACATTTATAATAACAATATTACCATGGGTACTTATTTTTGCCGTTATTAATATGGTGTTAATAGTTTATCCTGGATGGCTAGTCCCATTTTCTAATACGATTGGATATTTTGGTGCTAAAATGGGTGGTTTAAATGATTTATTTAATGATCATATATTAGAACCAAAATTAGATATAAAAGAAGAAGAAGAAAAATCAGGGGGCAAATCTAATTTACAAATTGCGAAAGCTTTACAACAAATATATGGAAATGAAACATTACTAATTAATGAAATACCTCGTGATGGAGTGAATGAAGAGGAACAAATAAAAATTTTCAAAGATTTCATTACAAGTATGAGTAAAATTAAAATATTTAAGGAAAAAATAGATGATGGAGTTAAATTACAATTATATAATTTATTAAAAATAAAAGATATAGTTGCCGAATATATTTGGTATTTATTAAGTGGATTTTTAGTTACTTCTATTAGTTATAACTATATTGTAAATGTTGGATGTACTTATTCGGCTAAACAAATGAAAAATGAATATGACGAATATATTAAAGGTGAAAATAAAAATACAACAAACAATACAAATACCGAGACTGATAGCGCTTTACAAGAATCGCAAAGTTTAATATTTCAATAATAATATATTATTGTAAACTCTTTAATTGGGGTGCAATTTATTCCAATTAATATAATAAATAATTGTAAAATAACTCATAATTGCTAAAAGAATAGCAATTAACCATATAGGTAAAACAGTCTTTTTTGTATACCCTAAACCAAATTCTTTTAGAGTTCCGTCTCGATTAAATATAAATTTCGGTTTCGTTATTACTAATAATGAAAATAGAGAGAAAAATACTACAATAGTTGCTAAAATTACATGATTTCTAATAAATAATTTTATCATATCTAATATTTAAAGATATATATTTTTATATTTTTAAATATTGATTATTTTATTATTTTATTGAACGGGATTTTGATCGGGATGGGGTTCGAGATTGAGATCGGGTTCGGGATTGAGATCGGGATTGGGATTTGGATCGGGATTTAGATTGGGATTTGGATTGGGCTTTTTTTGCGGGTGATTTAAGTGTCTTTCGGGCAATATGTAATTGACTTGGAATATGTCTTAAAAAATAATAATTGTATTCTTTCGACCCTCTATTATGCTTTAATTCTTTAAATTTATTAGATTTCTCATTTCTAATATCTTCCATTCTTTGTTGTTTGCCATAACAATTGATACTAAATCTGCGTAAAAGCCCCTTCTGTTGTAAACGATTTTTTGCTTGGACTTTGAACAAATATTCACCCATACATAATAACCGATTTTTATCATAATATAGTTTATTTGAATATAGAAATGCTAAATAAAAACTTAACATTGTATCAATAGTCGCAATTTTTAACATTTTATTATTTATATAAAGTGTATTGTAACTGTGACAAGCGTTGGGCTCATATATAAATGCAATAGTATCGTTATCTATTATTAATTCATAATGTTTAGGGATATTGTCACCAATGCTATCATGGTGTTTTATTTTCACTTTTTTTATTCCCGCCAATTCCAACCTTTCTTTCGTAATTGTTATACTTGTCAATGGATCTTCCGATAAAAGATCAAAATCTGGTATGCTATCCAATACTTTTCTTTGATGTTTTGGCATATATTTACCATAAAGGGTACTTGCATAACCTCCAAAAAATATTAAGCCTTGATCAATAAAACTTGTTTTAACTAATTCATATATTATATCTCGATTTGCCTTTTTCCCTTCAAAATTTCTCATAAAATCTTGACTATTACATTCTATTCCCTCTAATGGATAATTTTTATTTAATAATATTAACCGTTTCAATATTTTTTCCCATCGACTAACATCACCATTTGGCCTAGACAATTCTAAATACATTGACATACGTAAATAATTAGCTGGACAATAATATATATTATTTACTTTTATTGATTCTTTCAATAAAATTCTAAATATTTTTTTATCTAAAAATGTAATATCGGCTACTGGTATATAATTTACAAATACCTTAAATGTTCCAACATGAATACCTGCTTTTGCTTCGACCTCATCATAGCCCCGTTTATAATATATATCTGCCAATTCTTTTGCATCATTCATTGCATTTGGAGAAAAGAAATCATAATCTGGAATTTCTAAATTTTTATTATAAAATTTATCTTGTTCTGGTAATATATTATTTATTGCTGTTCCGCCATAACATATTAATTTTTTGTTTTGAAGAAATTCTTCCACAATTGATATTATTTCTTTAACATCTGGAGAATCAATTACTTTTTTTGCTGAACGTTCTTCAGCGTTATCTACTGCTTTACGCAAAATTTCCAATTCTTTTTCTTGAAAAATTTTTACTTTATCCATAAATACGAATATTACTATATCAGTATATTATATTTTATAAAATATAAATTATGAAATATAATTATGAAATATAATTATTATGGTTCCATTTTTGTTTTAGGTATTGTTTGAGTGTACGACACAGAACCATTTGATGTAGTTGCAGTCGACCCACATGCAGAACTTCTCTTCTCTTTGGGTATTTCAGCAAGTAATGTATGCGATGGCGTATTTCTTAATTTACATTGTTTCAACACAAAACTAAATTGGAGTTCGTCAAAAATTTTAAAATATACTTCTAAATTTTCATCAAAATTCTGGAAATTCATAGCCACAAATTGACATCCGAGTTGCATCGATGGTCTCGGGTCAAAATTATCAGATCCAGGCGTTAAGTTTGGCAATACCATTGTCATGTAATTTTTATTAAATAATGTTAGGTCGGCTTTATGTTCTGATGCTAGTTTTTGCTCACGAAATAATTTATTTTTTGATGTATTTGTTAATATATTTATTAATGGGAATAAATTTGAATTTGTAATGTGTGCACTATTTAAACTATTATATTCAACCATAACAATACATTTATTACAAAACTGTATTAAATAATATTGTCCAAAAGAATTTCCATAATTATCATTACCATATGCTGAACCCAATAATTTATCTTGAAATATTTCCCCTAAATATTTTGCTATTAAATTTATTGTTTGTAATTCATTAGTCATTATTCGTAAATGTAAAAATAATGGATCACTGGCATTTGTTGCAGAATTACCATCTGATGTTTGAACATCCTCACCAATTGCATACAAATTAATATACCATAATACATCAACTAAATCTAATGAATTGAATGTTTCTTTAATATGAAAACTATTATATAATGATTGTGATTCAATTGACGTTGCTACTACTGGTTTATTATTTTCAGAATATATTTCAAAATCCAAACATCTTGCACCTAATTTAATTGCATGTTGTAAAGCACACATATTTACAAAACTATTTTTAAATCCTCCAGGTGAACAACAATTATACGCAGTTTTAACATAATATGAAAAAATACGTCCTGGCCCATTTGGTGGAACATCGAAAATTTGGAATTTTGATTTATATGGAAAACCATTATTAGTAACAGAATTTAAACCCTGTTGCGAAAAGGTATTAAATACGTTTCGTACACCAATTGGTTGAATATGTACACTATTATTATTATATATATCATCTAAATTACTACATTCTTGTGTAGGTTTTTGTGTTAAATTGTATGTCCAAACTATAAATATCAATATAACTAAAGCTATAATAATATAAATAATTATTTCTACAACTGCTTCACCCTCATTATATCCCATTTTTGATCCTACTAGATTTATTATACTACTTGTTGCACCTTTAGTCAGTTTCAAAAAATTTTTTGTATTTTGTTCAAGATTTATATTCATGTGTTCAGTTTTAGTACTCATTAATATAATGAAATAAAATTTTTTATATTTTAAAAGTTATTAAAAGTTATTAAAAGTTATTAAAAGTTATTAAAAGTTATTAAAAGTTATTAAAAGTTATTAAAAGTTATTAAAAGTTATTAATGTATTAATATATTAATATATTACAATGGCAGGAGGTTTATTAAATTTAATATCAGCTTCAACTAGTGAACCACATTATATTATAGGGAATCCAACAGCCACATTTTTTTATTCTACGTGGAATCAACATGTTAATTTCGGTATGCAAAAATTCAGAATAGATTATACCGGAAATCAAGATTTACAACAAAACGGTTCTACTACATTTAATTTTCCTATTCCGAGACATGCCGATCTATTATTGAATACGTGTTTGGTATTGAAATTGCCTCACATATGGAGTCATATATACACACACAACGATACCGATGGTTCTTATAATTGTCCGTATGAATTTAAATGGATAAAAAATATTGGATGTCAGTTAATTGAAGAAGTTTCATTATATGCTGATGGTACTGTTTTACAAAAGTATTCTGGTTATTATTTACGAAATATGGTCGAGAGAGATTTTGACAATACAAAGAAAGATTTATTTGATAAAATGACTGGAAATATTCCACAATTATATGATCCGGTGAAATGCAGTAATAATGGAAAATATCCGAATGCGTTAAGTCAGAATAATAATGAAAATACTGTTAATCCATCAATTAATGATCGAATGCTATATATTCCATTAAATATGTGGTTTTCAATGTCCACATATCAAGCATTACCCTTAGTTTCATTACAATATCATGGATTATCTATAAAAGTTACATTAAGACCTTTAAATGAGTTATATATCATTAGAGATGTTTTAAATCCTGATCTAAATAAATACGAAAATACTAAATATAGGGTAGCATCTGGCGAAACAAGTGAACATTTATCTCAATTTACTAAATCTTCTATATCTACTGGCGAAAACGATATACGACTACCTAGTTTTGACATACATTTAATGAGTACCTATGTATTTTTGAGTGAAGATCAACGTAATCATTTTGCTAAAAATGATATTAAATATTTATTTAAGGAAGTTAGAGAATATACTGTTCACAATATTATTGGTAACTACAAATTGGATACACATTCGCATGGTTTAATTACTAATTGGATGTGGTTTTTTCAAAGAAGCGATATTGCTAAAAGAAATGAATGGAATAATTATACTAATTTAGAGTATGAAAATACAAACCAATACAATAATAAATATATATTTGATTTAAGTAATTCTCCGAACATATATAGTGGTGATAATAGTAATAATTTAATATATTATACTCCAGAGTTTGAATTGAAAGATATAGAAGAAATAATGCAATCGATGGCTATTATTTGTGATGGTGCGTATAGAGAAAACGAACAACCATCCGGTGTTTATAATTATCTAGAAAAATACAATCTTACTTCTGGGAATGCTGTTTCGGGTTTGTATTGTTATAGTTTTTCATTGGATACTAATAGTTCAAAAATTCAACCTAGCGGTGTATTTAATACTAATTTCTTTAAAAAAACCGAATTTGAAATAAAAACAATAACACCGAATCTTGATCCCAATAATACTGTATCTGTTAAATGTGATGAAAATGGAGCGATTATTAGTGTGAATAAGAGTAATAAAAATTTATACGAATATACTTATAATTTGACTCTTCAAGAAGAAAGATATAATTTTTTTATTTTTCAAAATGGTATGGTTAATAAGAAAATGATGGGTTAAATATATTATAATTTATTTTTTTATTTTTTTCTTTTAGTATATTATAAAATGTCGGTTAGTAACATTGAAAGAGTAAACAATGAATTAAAAGAGAATATGAGATTGTATGGAAAATCTTGGGCTATATTAGAGGTTGAAAAAAAAAACCCATTTGGTAGAACTAGTTATAATCATATGTTTATTCAAATGGACGAAAAAAATAATTTATTTTTTTCTTGGAGTGGGGTAGGGCAAGGGTTTCGCCTCAATCCTGACCTTTACGTACATGTCAGGGGACCATTTACTGTAAAATCAATACAACCAGAAAACCCGCAAAAAAGGGACAATACATATGTTGTTTATTTTACAGATCATAAAAAAATTACTATAACAGATATAAATGGTATACTTGGTTCTTCTTATATTGATAAGAATAAATATTTACCACCACCCGGGTTGAATACGGTTAAAGAAGAAGACAAAGATGCTTATATTGCTGAAGCTATTAAGGTTTTTGCCGCTGTTCGAGCGCTACTTACTAATCAGCCGGCGCCGCTCACCGAGTCCGCGTTATCTGCAGGAGGTAAAAAACGAAAAAAATCAAGAAAACGAAAAAAATCAAGAAAACGAAAAAAATCACATAAGAAAAAATCTAGTAGATATAGAAAAAAATATTCTAAACGGAGATAGTCAATAAATCAATCAAAAACAAATTTTACATGTGTTTTTTTATATTGTTTACAGATTTGTAAATTATATTTTATATACATATAAAACCAATATATTAACACAAATAACAACGATGTAATGCCTATGGAAAAAAATGGAAAACTTAATGTAATGTTTAGTGGCGTATCATTTGAATCGTTATTATTGAAATTGTCATCGTTATTTTTATAAACATAAAATTCTATTAACCCAATTAAGTTGAAACATGATGATATAAAAATATTTAATACTATTGCACATCCGAAATTAGATATTTTATATGTATAATTTGTTGTTATTATTGCGTTTTTATATTGTGATTTACAGATTGTACAATTAATATTATTTAATTTTGTTATTGCTTGTGCCAAACATTCTCCATGAATATATAAACCAATACATTCACACGGACTAATTTCGTCACATGATTCGCAACATATATAACATTCTTGCGATATATCAATAAATATATAATTAATTATATCTGGATTAATTATATCTGGATTATTTATATCTGGATTATTTATATTTGTATTATTTATATCTATCATGTAACTTAATATACTATATATATTTTCTACTTTTATTGCTTTTTTTTATAATATTTTATAATATTTTATTATAAAAAAAAAGGAATGGAAAAGGAAAAGAAAGAAGATGAAAATAAAGATTCATCTCCTATAAAAACGCATTCCATTATACTATTAGTGGTGGATTTTCTATTACATGGTTTTTTCAATCCATTCTATAGATATTGCAGTATCTACTATATATTCTTGTAAATATTCGTAAACAAATTTTTTGAAATAATTTTTGTGAACGATGAAATTATTTTCATGCGTTTTTTGTTGAGTACAATATATACTATATAAATTATCTATTTTAATAATACGTTTTTTATTCAATTTTAATGTTTGGGTTTTGTATTCTGTAAGAAATCGTATTATGTCCTCGTTTTTATCCCATAACAAATTTTTAATGTTATTAATAAATGTTTCTTCTTCTATGACAACATTTTCAAAAAAATGCCCAATTATTTCAATAATAATAGGTTCATTAATATTCGAAATATTATCATGATTGTTTTTATTTAACCAATATTTAAAAAGTAATATAATTTCGCTTATTTCCAATGAATATTCTGCTGTTAATGGTTCGTGAAATATATCTATATCTGTCGCGATATTGGTATCGTCGGGTGATTCAATTATATTTATTTCTTCGCATATCATAGTTTTATTCCAAAATTCCATAAATAGACTGATGATTGGGATTTTTTTACTTGAAATACCTATATATATATCCAACTTTTCATTATGTGTGATTGTATTCTTCAATGTGGTTTTGAATATGCTTAATAGATATATATTTGGTAAATTATTTTCTTTTAAAAATAGCTTCCATAAATAGTGCATGTTTTTCCCTGAAATATGATTATATACATGGTTGGTTGTTAATGATGTGTTCAGGTCGATCGTTTCATCGTTATGAGTAGTCCTTTCTATCATTGATTCTATAAATTTACAAACAAATCTATCATTGTTTTCCAATAAATTTATATTATTATATAATTCATTATCGCAAACAATTTTCAAATATTTCTCGCTGTTTTCATAACGTTTGGAATAATGAATTCCCACTATAAATAAATTTAATAAATTATTATTGAAATTATTAATTAGTAAATCTGTTATGGGATTATATTTATTATTTACAATATTCTTATCTACAAATACTATTCTGCAATTTGTATGTTGCTCATGATATTTATATTTAAAATTATTAAAATGGTTTGCACCAAAATATTCATATGCTAAACTGGATAACAATTTAATCAACTTTTTACACCCAATATCTATTAAATATTCATATTGTTCGTTTTTTTTCAATATTATGTCGCCTATTATTGTTAAAAAATATTTCACTTGGTCTTTATTATTTAAAAATAATGGCATTAAATTATTTATTACAAATTGAATAGTATCAGTATCAGGTATAGAATCAAATATATTTCTCTCTCGTATTTCCTTTTGAATGTTCAATTTAATTTTATGTTTCCATGCTGTAATATTTTCGTTTCGGTTTATTAGCGAACATACTTCGTGTATAATATCATCTACTTTACATGTAGAATAATTTATACTATCATATTTAAAATATATTTCGCTCGATGAACAATAAAAATAATTGTTTGAATTCAAATATTTATCTATAAAATCTCTACTGTTTTCTATTAATTTATCATATCTCTCTAGTTTTTTATTGTAATTTTTCAGATCATTGTCCAAATGAATTGGTAATAAATTTGCAATATAATTGTTTATTTTATTCAACATATAGTGATTATCGCTATATTTATCAAATAGATCATTAATTGTTTTATGACAATTATAAATATGTGTTTGATCTAAAGTTTCTGAAGATATATATGATAATATTTCTTTATTCGTTTTCATTTTAGTATTAAATATATATATTAACAATAAATATTTAATATAGTTATTTATAGTATTTATAGTATTTATATATTCGATGGTTTAAAAATTGGTTGATTGCAAAATTTTACCATTTTTATAAACACTACATTTCATATATTCTTTTCTTGGTCGCTTACATATTGTACCATTTCCAGTAAAATCACTATAATATAATAAGGTAGGATAACCAGCAGTATTAATCAAACCATACCATCCAGCCCCTAATATAAACCCTACCAATGTACCTAAAAACGATGCACCAAACCCATTGCATTTTTGCATTGATTGTGTTACAATATCGATTATTAATAAAAGTACTAATACACAAACTAACGGAATATTTAATGTATTTGGTGGATTATATCCCATCGGCAAACATATATATGCAATTGTAAATGATATAAACATTGCAGTCATAGACGGTGTATCATATCGTTCTTCGGCATTACTTGTATTTGTAAATGGGAAACTGAAAATATTACAAAATGGACTAGCATCTGGTGCACGTTTACTTTTTATTAAATTCATAAATAATACATTTAAAACAGATGCCAACGATGTTCCCAAAAGATAAATTAGTGCCTTAATATCACTATTTAATACACTAGTAAGTATTAAAAAGAATGCTAATAGAAACGGTGTCATTAAACTGAAAAATTTGAATACATTTGTAGCTGATAATTCTATTGATGCCATTAATATATATTATATATATTATATATTAAAATAATATATTCGAAATTATATTCGAAATTATATCTTCGATTGTTTTTATTCGATAACTAAATCGATTACTTCACTAATATTTTTAATTTGATGAAATTTTATTGATTTGAGCCGATCATTGTTTTTATGTTTCTCCATAAATAATTCGAAATCCTTTAAATTCTCATAAGGAAATAAAAAGGTATCAACTCCTGCATTTATACCTCCTAAAATCTTTAAATCTAACCCTCCAATAGCAGTAATATCTCCTTGCAAACAAATTTCACCTGTTATTGCAATATTATTTTTTATCTTTTTATTAATTAAAATACTATAAATTGCCATAGTGATTGCCGTTCCGGCTGAAGGCCCGTCTTTTGGTGTTGCTCCTTCGGGTACATGAATATGTATTCCTTGTGATTTTGTTGATTCAAAATTATTTTTTAATTTATCTCTTGTTTCATCATCAATTAAATTCCATGCTAAAGTTTTAGCTACCTGCATGCTTTCCTTCATGACGTCTCCCTGCATTCCTGTTAATTTTAAATCAAAAAAGGTCGATGTAGCAAAAAAAGACGTTTCTATATGCAGTATTCCGCCATTACCTAAACTATTCGCCCACAATCCATTAATCACGCCTACCTTTGGTACATTATTGATTTCTATAATTTTGATTTTATGTCGTTCTTTCAAAATATAATCTATATCTTTAATATCGACTTTCAATGGGAATTCATAATCATTTGTATTCTTTAAAATATTTAAATTGATATCTCCAATAATTTCAAATAATAATTCCTTTAATTTACGAACTCCACATTCATTAGTATATGTACTAATTAAATATCTAATTTCTGTCTCGTTTATATGTATCGAATTTTCTAATCCAATTGTTTTATATATTTCAGGTAATAAATAATCTTTTGTAATTACTACTTTATCATCTACTGTTAAATTATCAAATTTAATTCTGTGTATTCTATCCAACAATATCCTATCTATTGCATCTGGATCATTATAACTAAATATAAACAATATTTTTGATAAATCTAAATCTATACCACTGAAATATTTATCTTGAAATGCGTTATTTTGGGTACTATCGATCAAATGTGTTAAAATACTAATTATTTCTTTACCATGTTCAGTCCGGCTAATTTTATCCAATTCATCTATAAATATTATAGGATTCATACATTTCTTTTCAATCAATATATCCACTATTTTACCCCATGTAGAACCGACATATGTATAATTATGGCCATCTAATAAACTACCGTTTGATGAACCGCCGATTGCTATAAAGGCAAATGGTCGACTTTCACCATTTGCATCTTTTAAACAATTCGCAATACCCTTTTTTGCTAAAGTTGTTTTGCCGACGCCATGAACTCCTTCGAACCCAAAACTGTATCCGGAATTTTCACCATTAATCCATTGTCCAATGATTCTTTCTATTAAACTTTTGGCCGTTTTGTGTCCATACACAGCATCATTTAGCGTTTGATTTACATTATCAATATATTTCACAATATTTGTATTTTTATGTTCTATTTGTTTTATATTATTATTAATAGTATTATAAATAGTATATACGTCACTGTTTATGGTATTCGAAACAATTGGTGTATTGGTCGTATTTCCTGATATATATATAATATTTAATAAATAATCTATATTTTTGTTGTCTTTGTTATCTTTGTTATCTTTGTTGTCTTTGTTATCTTTGTTATCTTTGTTATCTTTGTTATCTTTGTTATCATTAATTAAAGTTATTAAATCGGATTTTAAATGATCGATATCTTGTTTAATATTAATTTTTCCACTCGTATTTTCGATACTATTCAAATTGTTATTTATAACATTTATAATTTTTAAAAGTGGTTTTTTTTTCAAACTATTAATATAACCAATTGTATAATTTATTATTTTTTCATTCACATTTAAGTCAGTTGTTAAATATTTTATAAAATTATTTATTTCTATAGTATTGCGTTTTGGACTTTCCATATCAATATTTGTAATAAAATGTTTATTATTATAATCATTTATCGTTAATAATTCGCATAATGTTTTATCCACATTATATTTTGTCATATTAACAAATATGTCGAGCAATTTAGAAAAATCGTTATTAATATTTTCACGCAAATCTAATATCTCTTCCCGTTTGTATATATTAAATGGTATCTTCAATAATCCCTCCAAATATTGTCGAGCTTTAGATCCAGAATCGTCAGATTTGGCTTTGACCTCTTTTAATTTTTGCATTGCCTTTTCTTTAATATAATCACTCACTTTCATCAAACAGATTTGTTGTTCCAATGGTATTTTATTATTATCAAAATTATATAAATTATTTGTGTAACTAATAGTCTGAGACATTGCCTCTTTAAAATATTGTTTGTATTTCCATGGTAAACTATCTAATATTGTTGCTTGTTCTGATGTATCAATATTTCCATTATTATCATTCGATAATAAATCATATAATAAATATGATATATATTGGAACTCCTTTTTTTCTATATTTAATAATAATTGAATAATTATGTTACGTTGACTATATAATTCACTTCCTATAAAATCTTGAACTATTTGATATATAGTTTTTTGTTTTAATAAATTAATCTGATTAATATAACCGACATATCGATCATATAATTCTTTTATATTATATATTAATAATTCTTTCAATGTTAATGTATCTATAAATCTAGACCATGTTATTTTATTAAAAATATTATCTTCGAAATCTATCATATTTAAATCATTTAATTTATTGGATATAAACTTATGATTTAAACATTCGGGTAGAATATCATCAATAATACAAAAAATCACAATAGTTTGTTTTAATTCAGGATGATGAACTATAAATTTTAATCCATATACGCGAATTTTAAAACAGTTATTAGTTCGGGCAAGATCAAAACATTCTAAATTTATACCTTGTTCTATTAACATATTATCATCTATTAATTTATTTTTTATCAATCCAGATTTTATTGATTTTTTACTATTTGTTTTATTATTCCAATTTAAAATTTTGTAATTAATTGGGTGACAATATTTCGATAATATTTTATATTTATCTATTATATCCTTATTTGATACAATCTTTTGCATTTGAGCTTTCCCAAAGCATATTTGCATTAAATCATCGATATAATATGTGCCATATTGTTTTAATGTATTAGATAATAGATTATTTATGAATTGTAATAAATTTATTATATCATTTTCATCATTTTCATTATTATCTATTGATTTTAATAAATTGTTTACTTTTTCTAAATTGCTTATACATAAATTTATATCATTCAAATTCATTATATTAAAAGCTTTGTATTTTTGACAGGATAGAAATGTGTTTTTTACAACTTCATGATAAAAATTTATTTTTTCTTGATACATATTAATAATATTGTTATTAGAATAAGATGATGGAGATATTGGTATTATGCTATTTGTATTTTCATTCATTTATTAATTAATTAATATATGTATATTTTATTATATAATTTTAAATACTATTCGCCATTTTTAATATAAATATACATATTTCGTTGATAATTTTTAATTATTGACAAATTAGCATATATAAAATATATTTAAAACTAAAATAATATATTTTATATAGTGTAAATCGTACAATACGTAGATGGGAATCCCCAGCTATTTTGCATACATTATTCGAAATCATAAAAAAATCATCGGAAAATTAGAGGTTTTAACCGATCCCACAAAAACAGATACCTATGTTAAGATGAATAATTTATATCTCGATTGTAATTCGATTATTTATGATTCACTTCAAAGAGAGGAATGCAATGGACAAGAAAATAACTATGAAGATACTATTATAAAAACGGTTTGTAAAAAAATCGATGAGTATATCAATGTCATAAAACCATCCGATAATATTTTTATTGCATTTGATGGTATTCCGCCTGTTGCTAAATTATCCCAACAAAAAAATCGTCGATATAAAGCATGGTATCAAAATCGTATTTTTAATATTGTTGATAAATGGGATACTGCCAATATTACACCTGGAACACCGTTTATGACTAAATTAAACAATGAAGTACACAAGTATTTTATAAATGGGAAAAAACGATATGGTGTCAAAAATATAGTTGTTAGTTGTAGCGATGAAGTTGGCGAAGGTGAGCACAAAATATATAATTATATTAGGTGTAATCCGGTGGAACATAAGGGATCAAATACTGTTATATATGGATTAGATGCAGACCTAATTATGCTTTCATTAAATCATCTACATTATTGCAACAATATTCATTTATATAGGGAAGCACCAGTATTTATTAGTAACTTAGATAGTGAATTGAGTCCAAACGAACATTATCTATTAGATATGGGAATGTTTCGAAAAGAATTACATAATGTAATGATGAATGAATATGATATTCGTAAAGGAGCGGATGATTGTATTCGCGATTATATATTTATGTGTTTTTTATTGGGAAATGATTTCATGCCACATTTTCCTGCTTTAAATATTCGGGCAAATGGTATCGATCTCTTATTACAATTATATAAATCATTATTCGGCAATAATAATAAGACATTGGTTTGTGAGGAATCGACTAATGATGGTAGAGACATAAATATCAAAATATGTTGGAAAAATTTGAAGCTATTTATTAAGCAATTCGGCGATAACGAAGAAGAATTATTGCTTAATATTTATAAGATTCGAGAGAAAATGGAACGACGAGTATGGCCTGAAAGCGAAGATTTAAATGAACGCATGGATAAATTTACAAGTATTCCTGTTCAATCGAGAAATGTCGAGAAATTCATTAATCCTAGAGAGAGCGGATGGAGATGGCGCTACTATAAATCGGTTTTTGGAAAGGATATTAGTGTAGAAGATAAATGGTTAAAAGATCTATGTATTAATTATTTGGAGACTCTTGAATGGACCTATAAATATTATACTATTGGGTGCGTTGATTGGCAATTCTATTACAAATATACTTATCCTCCGCTTTTTCAGGATTTAGTGCATTTTATACCATATTTCGATAATGAATTTTTGGGTGAAAAAGCAAAACATAATCCATTAGATGTAAAAACCACTCTTGCATATGTATTGCCTAATCGAAGTTTGCATATGATGGATGCTGGATTCGTGAAAAAATTGCTGGCAGAATGGGGCGATTATTATAAGGCTGATTATGAATTTACTTGGGCATTTTGCAGATATTTTTGGGAGTGTCATGTGGAATTCCCTCCAATTGATATTCAGCGATTTAACGAATGTATAAAGGGATATTAGACGGGTAAATATTTATAATATTTATTATTCGTTTTTTGATCACTATAAAAAAATTGAAATTGAAATATATAACATTTAGTAAGTCCACATCCAAGTAAATAGTCTCAAACAAACTATGAACTATTTTTATGATCTTCCAACCGAAATTCAGAGAAAGATTAAATTCTATTGTTTAAGCGGAGAGCTTTTAGACTGCATTTTAAAACGAAATGACAAGATCACTCAATATGAATCGCACCAGATTTGGTGGGGCGATGATGATACATATATATCTGAAAAGCGCAAAGAAATAAACACCGAACGATTTTGGGCGAACGCTTTTGATTTTATAGAATTAATAAGAGCGGCACATTGTCCTCTCTTCTTTATAACGATGCCTACCGAAACTCTTCTCGGAAAAATCAAGCGGAACGGGTTAATTTTACCAGAACGTCCATATTATCGCGAAATTCTAATCCAGATATTGTTAAAGTATTAAATAAAGGATGTTAATTAGGATATAAAAAATGTAGTTATAATTTTTTTTCGAATTTATTATCTTATTATCTTATTATCTTATTATCTTATTATCTTATAATAATATATATAGCCAATGTCTGGTAAACATCAGTTAACATATCCCCAATTACAGCGTGTTATTAAAGAAGATTCAAAAGTCATCCAAATTAATAAAAAAATAGAAAATTTATCAAGTAAAATAACGATTATATGGGATTTATTAGTGAAAGCATCACAATATATCGATACATTTGGTATTGAAAGTGATGGTAATATTGAAATGTTAGAAAAAGTTGAAAAAGAAAATACGCGATTATATAAAAAATATAAAGAATATGTAAATACTCTTGATGATTTAGACGAGGATTTAGAAGATGTTGTTAATGGAATTGTTGAAAAATATGATGTTATTCGCGTGAATGCATCCAAATATGCGATGAGCATAGCTCCCGGTGCTAGAGGTATTCGGCGAAAAACTAAAGGTAAACATAAGAAAAGGAAGGCGAAACGCGAAGATAAACATGAAAAGAAACGTAAAAGTAAAACCGGAAAGAAGAAATCGTGGTTCGATAAGCTGTTTGCGTAATATATAAACGATGTAACTATTATAAAATATTATAATATGAGAGAATATTTACAAATATTATAATATTTTATTATTTTAAACGGGTAATGAACTGTTTTTTACAAGATATAAGTTACTTTAACTTTTTACCAATAGAATTAATAGATAAAATAACATCAATGATTTTTGAAACAAAGCCATTTACCAATGAATTATTAAAAGAACAAATCAACTATCATTATCGTTTCGTATATGATCGGTTAAGAATTACTATTAATCAATATAAAAATTATCGTGATAGTTTTAATAACATTGTCCACTATAACGCTTATACCAGACTAAAATTTAATATGTGTTTAATAGAAGAAAATTTCTATAAACGATTTCAACTGTATCCAGAAAATGATTCCGACGATGAAAATAATATGTAGGCCTATATATTTAACTTGTTAATCGTCTCTTTAATTCGAGTATTGTTCAAATTCTCCAGTAATTCCAATGTAATAATTAAGTTAAAATCTATCTTACATATCTGATCTATATTGGTTTGATATAATTTATAAATTATTTTATCTATTAACACTATCAATAGATCGAAATTTATATAATTATTTATATTATAATTATCATCGCTGATAATATTTATTTTATTTATAATTTTCAAAATATTATTGAGCATTTCTTCTATTTTGCTTAAATAGATATAGAATTCATATTCATTATTGTACATTTTGCTAATTTTGTTCAAAATTTTTAAAATACATATATTTACAGATAGATCTTTGTTATTTCTTTGAAGATTTAAATTTAATATATCCTTGATCACAAATATTTTAACAAATATATTTATTATATTTATTATTTTTTCAATATTATCGATTTTCTTTACATTGTCTTCATTTATATTTGAGTTATTGATATTGTTTAAATTCTCTTTTAAATCAAAAATTGTTTTTTTGTAAACAAATATTATTCCATCTTTAACACTTAATTCCAAATGATTATTATCATAGTCTAATTGACTAATAAATTCAATATAATAATAGTACGCTTTGTGACAATAATATATTACTAAATCTAAATTATTAGTATGGATTAATAAAATATTGATTATATTTGATAATAACTCCAATCCTTTAATAAAGATATAATATCGGTAATTTATTTTTACATTAATAGAAATGTTATCATAAATATTATCTATATACAAATTAATATATTCATTAATTGTAATAAAATATTTTAATATAAATATATTGCTGTTTTCAGTAATATTAAAATAATAATTATCATTATTATTTATATCATAATTTTTGGTATCATTGTTTTTAGTATCCATGTTCATTATATTTATTAAATAATTATATTTAATAAATATTTAGTAATTTATTGATTATTTATTATTATTTATTATTATTTATTGATTATTTATTGAAAAATATAAGTTTAATAATAAAATGCGTAAAACAATATAAAGTTTTTTAATTTTAATCTATATAAAAATGTCTAGTGAAGAGAATTCAAATACTAATTATACATTACCGGATAGTAATATATGGGCACATATCGCAAAATTATCTATACTTGATGATAAACCTATTATGTTAGATTATTGGACAGAATCTTTAGATAAAAAGGTTGTTATTGGAGTAAGAGAAAACAGTGAAAAATTACTAGTAAAAAATTCGGAGGAATACACAAGTCCTATTCAAAAAATATTTAAAGTTCACGAATGTTATATTATTTGTACTGAAAATTCAATATATGTTACTAGTGCAAACATTTCTACCAAAAAAATATCATAAAAATGGTGAATTTTTATCCATTTTATCTAAAGCATAATCGTCTGTATACTGTTTGGCAATTTGTATATATTTATCATATTCATTTATATATAACGCTGCAATTTCTGGCACTAAAGGATCAGATGGATTTGGGTCGCTTAATAATGATAAAATACTTAACAAAATTTTATTAAGTGTTAAAACTGGGCTCCATTGATCTTTTAAAATATCTAAACAGATACCGCCTGAATTATTAATATTGCAATGATATATTTTTGTTATAAACGTTATAGTTGGAGGAGAAAACGGATAATTAGGTGGAAAATCTATTTTTAATTGAAATATTCCATTCTCATATGGGGTGTCTGGTGGACCACATATATAAGCAGTCCACATATACATATTATCATCGTTCGGATAAGCTACAATATTTAATTTAGCTAATTCGTTTGCCTGTTTGTGTTCAAATAATAATCTATTAAGAGTACTCATTATATTTATATAATGAGTAATATTTATATTTATACATAAATATAATATATTATATCATAATTATTTTTAGTGTAAATAATTTTTTTATCGAATTTAGTATCATTAATTTTACATATTTGGCGTATTATTGTTAAAAAATTATTATAATTTATTACTCTTGTTACATAAAATTGTTTTGATAAAAAATAATATTGAGCTATTTTGTCTATAAATGTATTAATGTGACTGTTATATTGTAGTTTTTTAAATAAAATTTTATTTATAATATAATAATTTTTATGATCGGTTTGTGGATCGTCTTGTTGATCGTCTTGTTGATCGGTTTGTTTAATAGTTGTACCCAATTCTAATAAAGAAAATAACATTTCAATAGGTATTTTATCTTTAAATATTTGGGATTTCATGTAATATATATAATAATAATACTATTATACATTTTATACATTTTATACATTTTATACAATTAATATTATATCTACTGTTAAAAAATACAGTATTAATAAATCTTCAAAATTATTATTTATATTAATCGTATACGTTGATAAGATTTGAATAATTAAATATTTTTTTTCTAAATCTATAGTATTATTATTTTTTAAATATGTATACATATAATCAATTATATCAATAATAGAATAACCATCATTAAATATCAGTATTAGTATATTAAATGCTTCGTCTCTTTTTTTATTAAAACATAATTCATAATAATCATTTAAATGATTAATTAACAAATTATTATTTATCATTTTAATATTAAAATCTTTTTCTACTTCTTGTAAAATTTTGTATTTTTCTAAATTATTAATTAATAATTTAATTGACTTATTTGAATACAATAATATATTATTTTTTAATGTATTGTCCAAATGCAAATTTTCATTAATACATATGTTTTCTAATATATTTTTCATAAGATTTGAATCCACATTTTTTAATTTTATATTTAATAAATGTGATAATATACCCAAATTTATTTTATTTAAATTATTGCAACTACAAATAAAATTTACGTTATGTATATAATTATCCATATGTATTTTAAAAATTTGTTGATTTTGATCGCTAAGTAAATCTATATCGTCAAGAATTATGGTTTTTCTTTTATTTTTTATTTCACACATAGATTTACAAAAACTTTTAACATCATTTTTATAAAATGATATTCCTTGTTCTTTTAAATTATTTATAAATAATACATTGTTTTTTACTTCAAATATATTGTCTATATCATAATATTTAAATAATATATTGTTTATAAGTGTTGTTTTACCGGTGCCAATATTTCCAATTATTATAATTTTTAATTCATTAGTAGTAATTAATTTTTTTATAAAATGTATTAGTTTACCATCTTCATAATAAAATTCATCGAGTGTCTTTGGTTGGTACTTATTTAATAATAAATTATTCATAATGACTGTTCAATCATAACATATAATTTTTATATAATTTTTATATTATAATAAATAATAATAAATAATAATAAATAATAATAAATAATAATAAATAATAATAAATAATAATAAATAATAATAAATAATAATAAATAATAATGATTTTAAGTTAAAAATCACTATTATATTATTATGTCAAAAACTTATTATGAAATTTTAGAAATACTACATACTGCATCTCCAGATGAAATAAAAAAATCATATCGAACATTATCATTACGTTACCATCCCGATAAAAATTCAAATAATAATAATTGTGATCAAATTAAATATATAAATGAAGCATATAGTGTATTGTCGAATGTTAAAAGTAGGTCTGATTATGATAACAAATTAGGCAATGTATTTACTAATTATGAAACGGATAAACCTAGGGGTATGTCAGGATTATACGATAATTCTTTTTATGCATATAATGGTCACCACATACCAAGCAACGACACCTGTGGTTATAACCCCAATATTGACAAATACTATAAAAATACAAATCCTAAATCCATTCATATTGTTAAAAATATTACATTTGAACAATCATTTAATGGAACTAAACTTCCAATTAACGTAACAAGAAATGTAATTGAAAACGATGAAGTATATGATGAAGTGGAAACTATATATATTGATATACCTAAAGGAATAGATAATAATGAAATTATTATAATTAAAGACAAGGGCAATTATGATAACGGTTTAACTGGACCTGTTAAAATAAAAATAAAATTAATACCTGATATATTGTTTAAACGTAAAGGATTAGACTTAATATATTTAAAAAATATAACATTTAAAGAATCGGTTTGTGGATTTTCATTTCAATTAAAACACTTGAATTCTAAATCATATACTATTAATAATGAAACCGGTATAATTATTCATAATAATTATACAACAGTAATTAATAATCTAGGATTTATTAAAGACGATGCATTGGGTAATTTAATAATTGAATACACAATTAATTATCCTGAAAAATTAGATGAATTAACTATAGAAAAATTACGCAAAATATTATAGTATTATCTAAATAATACTGTCGTTCAAATAAAGTAAATTTAAAATTAAAAAATTTACTTTATAAATTTGTAAAATTTAATGACGTTTAGACCTGCGTCTGTGAGTACGGCGAGCTTTCTTTCCGGCCTTTTTACGATGAGTTTTACTGTGAGTTCTACGTCTTTTGCGACCACCAACAAGATTTAATGCCATTTTATAATATATGAAAATATTTTATTTTAAATTAATTAAATTAATTAAATTAATTAAATAAATGAAAGTATTTGAATTCCTCGAATTCCCTAAATAAAAGTATTTGAATAATTCGACGATAATATCAAATACTTTCCTAAATTTGTATTACTATTTAAAACTTGTTCAGGATCTAACTTTGCAATCCAATTATATCTTGTCCGTTTTAATATTTCATCTCTCGGTATATATAACATATACGCATTTGAAGATAGAGTAAGTGTGTCATTGGTTAATAATGTATCAATTGTTACTGGATTATTATTTGCAATAGTACCTATTTGTTCAGAAGAAATTAAATTAACTGTTCTATTTTTAATATTCTCAGCTAACCATTCACCAACCGTTCCATTAAAATCTTGTTCTGAAGTAAAATCGCGATTATTTAATTGTTCTAAATATTCTATAAAAGTCTGTATTGTTGGACATTCTCGGAGACATCCTATTAATTTCATCGATGGTGCAAAAACCTCTAAATCATTATTATTTGCATTATTTACAAATTCTCCTACACTTGGTTTATTCGATTGAAGTATTTTATCATATAATGGTTTTATTGACTTTAAACAAATGAAACTATTTTCCATTAGCACACCACCGTACATGTGTAAAACTTTTAGTAAAGCTACGTTTCGCAAATGTTTTTTTACTGGATCACTTACACGTGTTAAATCTACATTATAATCCGGTAAAATTTTATTAAATGTAAAATCATCTATTAAACATACATGAAAATCTTTTCCACAATTATTTATAATTGATTGTATCGTTAAATATATATATGGCATATTCAATTCCGTACTACTTCTACTGCCAAAATTACACCAATTTCTTGAATTATAATTGTATTCTATATGTACCCATATAATTGGTTTCTTTATTTTTCCTAAATCTAGAATTTCGTTTTCATTATTGCCACCCAATAAATACTGTTTTACTAAAGTTAAATCGCTTCCCTTTTCCATATTATTCATTCCCGATTTAAATTTATCATAAATTAATCCTACTCCAAATAACAATACCATTGTTACTATTATATTTGACCAATTCATCTTATTTAAATTATTAATATTCATATTCATATAATATAATATGGTATAAAATAATTATAAAATATCTTATAAGATATCTTATAAAATAATTCAAATTTATTTTCTTTTCTATCATATTAATATAATCGAATCTAATGTGTTAATTGTTTTAAGTGTCCCCACCAATCGTTTGATCGTTTTTCTGTAGCTTGTTGTTGTTTAACTAATTTGAATGCTTGCTGGGTATTTATTATATTATTTGATTTACTTTCTTCACGTAATTTTTGTGTACTTTCTTTTTCTGTTAAAGGTATTATGGTTTGTCCTCTCATTTGTTTCAATTCCTCTAAATTGAAACCTTTTTTCAAATTTGTATCTGTTACCGGTACTACTGTTTCAGTATGTGCTTTCTTTAGATCCTCATATTGCATTTTACTAAATATATCACTTGAATATTCCTCTGGCCTTGAATTTGTTAAATCTGAATTATTTAAATTATTAAATTCTCGGATATCATCATATCGAGTTATCAAACTAAGCTCGCGTTTTTTTTCCATTATTTTTTCATGCATCATATTTTGCGATGTACATGCTGTATCATTTTGAATGTTATCATTTGACTTTAACCAATCACCGTATCCGCCATCGGTAAACTCATCTGTGATCTTCATTTTCTCAAACTCTCCATTAAACCATTGGTTAAAATTCTCCTTGAATTCCTTATTATTGTTTAATCTATTTAAAATCTCTCGATTACTCTTATCTAATTCAATATTCTTATTTTCATAATCTGTATTATGACTATTTGTATTTTCTCTCGATTTATCTTGAAAAATATATAATTGATATAATAATTTATATGCTTGACTAAAAAAAAGGAAATATTTCTTGTCTAATCCTGATTTATCGGGATGCATTTTTAATGTAGTCGTTTTTGCGGTTTTCATATCTTTATCTGTTAAATTATGATTTACTTGAAATAGTGTCAATATATCGTCTAAATCATAATTATCTATATTCAAATCTAGTTCTGCGTTGGAATTGTTCATAGTCATATTTATATTTATAATTAAGATTAATGAATATTATTTAATTATAAATAATTGTTTAATGTTTTTTGAGAGATTTGTATTATTATATTGATTTGGGACGTAAACTTCTTGATTTTCTGCTAGAATTATTGTTTGAACGAAGTGAAGATTGTCTTCGTAACGATGTTCTTGATGGTGTTCTTGATGGTGTTCTTGATGGTCTTCTGGGCGATGGTCTTCTGGGCGATGGTCTTCTGGGCGATGGTCTTCTGGGCGATGGTATTCTCGATGGTATTCTCGATGGTATTCTCGATGGAGATGTTCTTGATGGTATTCTTGAGGGTATTCTTGATGGAGATGTTCTTGATGGTATTCTCGATTGTATTCTGGATGATGGTTTTATATTACCTATTATCTTATTTATAATATCATCTTTATTTATAGGTAAATCTTGAATACTTTTAATACCAATATATGCTTCAAATAATATGCTTTTTAATTCGTTTATATTTTTATTGGAATTTATTTCTGCGATTTTTATAAGATCTTGAATATACATTTCTTCTACTGATGGCAAATATTTAGTTACTATTTCCCATAAATCAGCTCTACTTAAACTTTTAATTTTAATATTATTAAATGTAAAATACCGATTTTCCAATTCTATTTCACCAATAAGACGTACGAAATAGATATTATATCCATTTGCATCTATTTTATTCTCGGTTTTTTCTAATACCCGAATATAATGTGAATAATATGGTTTGTTTTCTGGATTTCGCAAATAATTATATATTGATATAATATCCATTATACTGGATAAAAAATTACTATATATCATACCTATGGTTGGTCCAAAATATTCATTATATACTACATCTGATGTATAGTTAATAGGCTTATATGATTGAAAATCTATTTTTAATAATGATTTTAATTGGCTTATAAAATTATTAATTTCTTTAATCATATCTCTAGTCACTATATTTTTAGAATCAATTGTGTTAGTTATTTCTTGGTTATCACTTTCTATATTGATAATTTTTTTATTTTTCACCAATTCAAAAAATTGAATAAACTTATTAGTATTTTCACTAATATATAGGTTTATAATTTGTTTTATATTATCAATATTTATTGGTGGACATAAAGTATTTGAATTATCATTCATCAAATTATTAACATAATCTTTATTATATGGCGTATTACTCAATATTAACTGTAATATATAACTGGTTAATACTGCTCTAAAATTGACTGAACTGCCAAATTCTAGATAATCTAAATTTGTAGCACCATAATACCTAAATAACTTAATAATATTTTCTTTTTGAGAAATCATATCTTCGAAATTTTGAGGTATACACATTGAATATTTTGAACTATCTATAAAACGACCTAAATCAGCCAATTTTTGTAATTTTCCTCCTGGCTGTAAATCTAATAAATTATGACATGCTATACAATGTCTCATAATAAATACATGTTTATATTCGGGTCCGACATATTGATCCTCTTCACCAAAATTATAATTTTCATTAAATCTATATGATGAAATAAATTCAATTTTTGGACCACCGTTTTGCCGTTTATTTATTACCAAATGTAATATATCTAAATTATCATAATTTATTTTGTCATCGAAATTATCTTTATTTAAATATTGTTTATAATCTGGTAATAATGAATCGTATTCATCCTGTAAAATGTTTTTTTTATTAACATATTGGTGTATTGGATTGAATTGTTCATTATTGTCATGTAAATATTTTAATAGATTTGTAAATGATGTTAAAAAATTTGAATGTGAAATAATTACCCGATGTTTGCTTTCTGATGAATTATTTAACAGATATTTTAAAAATTCGACCGGTTCATGATTAGAAATAATTGATTCTGATTCTTTATCATTAACTATACCGTCATCATTGCTAATTTCAATATTATAATTGTATTCTTTTTTAAAATATTCAATATCGTGATGTCTTAATTTGCAAGCATTTACTTGATCGATGTTTTTATCACCTTTTAATTCTTCACAACAATACGGTACTAAAGTATTTGATAATGTAAGTTTTTTTAATAAATTTATATTGAGATTGCCAATTTTACAAATATTTGCATTAAAATTAGTTAATGCATTTGCCAAATAAGTATGTGATAATTTGCGCCGATCATGTGTTGTCTTTTGATTTGCTGTAAAATTCTTTTTAACCGATTTACAATGTCCGTCTATATTTTTCAAGTAAATATTTTTTTTAATTCCTTTTATTCTATTTTTTTTCTTATCCGAATACGTTTTATTAAAATTTAATGTATTATAATTTGCTAAGGTTAAAGTATTGATTTTTCTTGTAGGATGTGTATTTGATAATGATTTAGATTTAGATCTTGATCTGGATAATGCCATAATTTAATATAATATAGAATATACAAATATTATATTTAATTTTCTAATATAGGTAAATTGTTAGTATTTTTCTATTCGTCTAAATTATCTTTCAAATAACTACTCGAACATAATCGTTTTATAATTTTACTATCTATACCATCTATACTTTGACCACACTTTACGATCAATTGAATGAATTCGGCCTGTTTTTTCTCGTTTTCTTCATAATCAGGATTCTCATCCATCCATTGTTTTACTCTTTTAAATTGAGCACATGATGCTTCTTTGATCGCGGTTTTAATGCGTGATTTGTCTTGATCTTTTTCCCATACATTATTTTCTTTAATATATAATGTTTCTCTTTTTATATCTGTACAATGCATCGGTCTCTCGTATAAACTGAGTTTACTCATATTTTCTATAAAAACATTACTAATACCCTCTGTTAAACCTTTGTCTTTTGTAGTCAATAAATTATCTAAAGAAATTTCTATTTGATCTAAAAAATCATTCATATTTAACGCACCTTTACATTGTTCGTTTAAAAATATATTGATATTGAACTTTTGTTTAATACTTGTATTATTATTTCCGACCTTTGGAATTAATTTGCCTATCTGATCTTGTTGTTTTATTAATAAATTCTTAAATTCTGAATTCTCATCTATTAATTTCATGATGATTGCTTTGTAATCTGTTGTCTCGTTTTCTATAATTTTATTTTCCATATTTTCTAGACTATTATTTGTTTCAGATAATATTGATGATTCTTCAAGAAATTTACATTTTTTCTTATGAACCGATAAGCTTTGGCGATGTTTGTATGACTTTCCACATTCGCAAATGAATTCTGGCGTGGCCCCTTTTGGGGCATTTCTGTCAACATTTGTCAACATTTGATGTTTATGGGTTGAAAGATGTCTTTCGTAATGTGTCTTTTTACATGTATTGAAGTTACATTTTTTACAACTAAATTTCGAGGTACTTAAAAAGGGCATTTTTGTCAACATTGCGTCAATATATTATAAAAATATATTTTTCTAAATTCTTTTGAAAAAATAATCAAATTTTTTTATCATAACACTTTTTGACTAACGAAAAACGGAATTTAGAGCGTTATGCTCTAAAAGTGATTTTTGGCATCCTAATTCCAAACTATTTTCACAGATCGAAAAATGGACATTTATAAATGTCCTTTTTCCAGGTTTTTTGACTCTGTTGAAAACCCTTTTTTTTCATGTTTTTTATTATGGTGTTAAAAAATAATAATACTATACTATATATAAGAAGAGATATCCTTTTATATAATAAACCGACAACCAACTTCCCAACACCATAAAAGTTCGCGCAAACTAGTCTATTTATTCATTTATTTATTCATTTATTTGTTCATTTATTTATTCATTTATTTGTTCATTTATTTATTCATTTATTTGTTCATTTATTTGTTCATTCATAATGTCTTTTATATAACTGCTCAAACATAATCGCTTAATTATTTTATCATCTATATCATTAATGCTTTTACCGCAGTTCTTTACCATATGAATAAAATAGTCTTGTTTATCAGGATCATCCATATAATCTGGGTTAGCATCCATCCATTGTTTCATATTTTTATATTGTGTGGCAGATACACTTTTGATAGCATCACGTATCTTTGATTTATCATTGTCTTTTTCCCATGTATCGTTCTCTTTAATGTATAATGTCTCGCGTTTTGCATCGGTACAATGCATTGGTCTTTCAAAAACACTTAATTTATTCATATTTTCTATAAATACATTTGATAGTCCCTCAGTTAACCCTCTTGACTTTGTAATATCTAAATTTTCTAGTGTAACTGTTATTTGTTTTAGAAAATCATTCATATTCAATGCATCCTTGCATTGTTCATTTAAAAATATGTTAATATTGAATTTCTGTTTAATGTTTGTATTATTATTATTATTACCCACCTTTGGAATTAATTCGCCTATTTGATTCTGTTGTTTTATTATTAAATTCTTGAATTCCGAATTCTCATCTATTAATTTCATTATTATCGCTTTGTAATCGATAATTTCATCATCATAATTTACATTTTCGATATTAGTTATTTGATTAGTCAAATTATTTTCTAAGAATTCACATATTTTTTTATGCCTTGACAAACTTTGACTATGTTTATATTGTTTACCGCACTCACAAATGTATTGGGGTTTTGTTGGGTTTTTTAATGTAGCATTGGTAGCATATATACGATTTATGTGCTTTGTCGTCATACGGTGTTTTTCATAATCTTTTAAATTAGACGATTTAAAGTCACATATATTACATATGTATAATTTGGGGTTTTTTGGGGTTAAACATGTAGCATTCTGTAGCATTTTATATATATAAATATTCTTTTCTAAACTATTTTTTCAAAAATATCTAAAAAATTATCATAACAAAAAAAATATTCAAAATTGCATTTCTTACTGATATGCTCTAAAATCATGTTTTCGGGTTTTTTTCCTCTAAACTATTTTCGCAAATCGAAAAATGGACATTTATAAATGTCCAATTCCCAGATTTTTAAACTCTGTTGAAAACTCATTTTTTTACACTTTTTATTTATGGTATTAAAAAGATAATATACTTATGATTTAGTAACATGCATAGTACACTGATTAAAAAATTTGATAAGGTTGTTTTTGTTACCACCAACAACCGATGCATTCGGTACATACCATTGTTCTTGTAAACCATTGCCATAATATGCAAATAGAACAGGTATGCCATTTATCATTTTGTATCTCTTCATCGCAACATATAAATCGATCGATTCCTCGATATCAATTACAATCGGATGAATCTTATCGTTGCAATTAGTGAAAAAGTGATCACATTCACCATTTATTGTTTGACATGGACCACACCATTCGGCTGTAAAGCGCACCACAATAATATGATCTTTTGGCAATGTACTTAGCTGGGTTTTAAATTCTGCAAGTGAGAGATTGTGTAATATTTCTGGCATAATAATATAAATAATATAGGCAAATTATATTTATATTATTAACGAATATGTAACAGTAATTCATAAAATCGGAAATTAAATAATGTAATTATTATTTCTAAAATTGATTTCAAAAATAATATTATAGATAATTTTATATTATTATTTATAATATGTTGGTCTCTTTATTAGAATTAATCGTTGGGCCAATGTTTTCAGGAAAAACAACACGATTAATTGATCGATACAATGATGCAAAATTGAATTGTACAGATGATGAAATATTAGTTATTAATCATGTAATTGATTCCCAGAGATATAAAAATAACAGCGTAGTTTCACATAATGGTATCGAAATCCCCGCTACAAGTATTACCAAATTAAGCGAAGCTACCGAACAAGTTAAAACAAATAAATATCTTAGACATATTTTCATCAACGAGGGTCAATTTTTCGAAGATTTGAGAGAATGGGTAATAGATATTTTGGATACAACCGATATATGGATTATTATTTGTGGATTAGATAGTGATTTTAAACGAGAGAAGTTCGGTCAAATGTGGGATTTAATTCCACATGCCCATTATGTTAATAAATTATATGGAAAATGTAATGAATGCCCTGGCAATAGCATATTTACCCATCGGATTTCTCAAGAAGAGGGTCAGGTTGTAGTAGGTACAATAAACTATATTCCTGTATGTAGAGAATGCTATGTAAAGTTGAATCCGAAGATTTCTTAAATCCTTAAATCCTTAAATCCCTAAATCTTTAAAATCTCTCATAAATACTATTTGAAAACTATTTAAATTTTATAAGAAAGTTATAATTATAATTATAAATATCTAATGATAAAATCAAAGAGAGGAAGAAAGCCCAAAAATAAAATGATTGATTCAAGTGGTAATTTATTAGATTTATCTAATCAAGTAATAACCAACAAAATAATACCTAATCTATTGACTGATATATCAAACGCGGTAGTTGGCCCCAAGAAACGCGGTAGAAAGCCTAAGGGAGGCAAAATAGTAGAAAATCTATCTAATACACCCAAAATTTCAAATACTATTCCAAATATTATTTTACATTTAAATTGTACATTATTTGAGGTAAATCAATTTTTTAATTGTAGTGAAATATATAGTCCTGAAATATTAGATATTAAAACATACAATGAAATCGATAGTAAAATATTTACTTCTAATTATGAATTGGTAAATAGTACAGACATAGAATCTAATGATATAATGTGCAATACGTGTGATACACTAAATACAAACATGGCATTTTTTAGTAATATAACAAATAATGATGTACAACATTCAGGTAGGGTAGATAATATGTCAAATATTATTCCCAAAGATAATATAATGGAAAATAAAAAATCAATGATGAAATTAACTAATAAAAAATTAATGGAGTTATCATATAAGCTTCACAATAATATATCAGATGGAAAATCAGCGTGTTTTTGGTGTACATATAATTTTGATACGCCTAACATATATATACCAAAAACGATGGATGAAGATAATATTCATGTTTATGGGTGTTTTTGTACTCCAGAATGTGCAACTTCATATTTAATTAATGAAAATATTGATACTAGTATAAAATATGAACGTCATTATTTATTAAATAGTGTTTATAGTAAAATTTATAATTATACTAAATTGATAAAACCTGCCCCGAATCCATATTATACATTAGATAAATTTTGTGGTAATATGTCAATAGAAGAATATAGATATTTATTAAATGAAGATAATTTAATAATAATTGTAAATAAACCATTGACACGTATATATCCAGAATTATTTGAAGATAACAATAATAAATCTAATATATCAAATATTATAAATAATAATAAATATAATATTAATATGTATAAGTAATTTCTACCATTTATAAACAAGTGAAAAATGTCCGAATTTCACTGTAAATTTGTTGGTTGGAAAAAGGATCGCATTTCACTGAACATTTGCTGATTTAAAGATTTTTCGACAGGTTTTTTTTCTTCAATTTGTAAATAGTCTCTAATAACTTTTATGTAATCGTTATTAAATTCTATTAATTTTGTTTGTGCAGTAGAATAATTGTAGTCTGTTTGATTCATTACAAGATTGATATTATCGATAGTATTATCACTTGTATCCACGATATTATTAAGACTTATATCCATTTATATTTATTATTAATATGTATTTTTTAAACAATATTAAATATATATTAATATATTTATTAAATTGTAATGTCAATCGAAATTAATTCGTTAATCGATACTATTGGTAATGATTTAAAAGAGACCATTACGTCAGGATTAAAACAAAAATTTAATCCTATTATTTATAAAATAGAATCTACTAATAAAAATATGGATATTTTAAAAACTATATTGAGTAATTTACCAGAGTTTATTGAATTACAAACTAATTATAATAATTTACAAATGGATTATAATAATTTAATTATAGAAAATAATTATTTAAAAAATAAATTATCTAATGTTTCGAATGTTAATTTAAAGATAGTGGATAATGAGGCGGACCAAGATGCTAACCCACTGACCGAACAGAATTTGGATATTATTAGTGCAAAAATAAATGAAAGTTTAAGCAATGATACAAATGTGGTTTTAAATAATGATGAAGATGAGAAAGAAGATGAAGGCGAAGATGAAGAGGAAGACGAAGACGAAGAGGAAGATGAAGATGAAGATGAAGAGGAAGATGAAGATGAAGAAGATGAAGAGGAAGAAGATGAAAAAAAAGAAAACACTGTAGAAAACACTGTAGAAAACGGTATTAAAAATACACTCTCCCTCCCAATTACAGATGAAGATGATGAAGAGGAAGAGGAAGAGGAAGAGGAAGAGGAAGAGGAAGAGGAAGAGGAAGAGGAAGAGGAAGAGGAAGAGG
>Ga0222668_1000099_pt1 | contig 63354 bp, 41 predicted proteins | sample AntAcemetagen728_FD_179823 | JGI IMG/M metagenome (GOLD analysis project Ga0222668, IMG submission 179823) | Saline water microbial communities from Ace Lake, Antarctica - #728 | ecosystem: Environmental > Aquatic > Non-marine Saline and Alkaline > Saline | place: Antarctica: Ace Lake...
AAAAAATTGTCTGAGACCAGCCTGTTGTCTTTCCAGTTGATTGAGACGTCTCACAGATTTAACAATTGATGCGACAAGCTCTGTAAATTTCACATCCGCTTGCAGATCAATTCCACTGGCTCCCTGTGGGACAGTCACTTGATAAGGGTGGTTCAGTTCTCCTGCAACATACAGCCCCCACATGCCAGAAACACCATCTTCGATCGGAGTACAAAATGCCCAATCGAACTCGGCGACTGCAGTATAATCCTCTTGAATCTGTAATTCCTCTTTGGCTGCCCAAACGTGTAATACAGTCCGTTTACTTTTTTTCACAGCTTCCAGAACCAGTCGCCCACTAGGGCGAAACCCGCCCTGGGTCTGGCGTCTGCGTTCCCAAAATGGTACCTCAACCCGTTCTTCCTCATTTAAACGAACAACAGCAACAGCGTCTGCATGCTTCACACCGGACAATAACATCGTCACCAGACGATGAAATAAATCTGCATCATTCCTTGCATCCAGTATCAAATCAGGTAAGTGCGCTAACACATCGATTCTTTGGTCAGCGTCGCGATACCTGACCTTTACCAGCTCATTTGGCTTGAAAGTTACTTCTTCTAAAGGTGATTCGCTTGATGATGAAATACTGGAAACCGATTCCACTAACTGAAACGTGGTTGATCCAATTACGAATGCGTTTCCCGGTTCCAGGTGAAATTCATCCAGCTCAATTCCGGACAAAAAGATTTGGTTCTCTGCAGCAGGATTTTTTTTAACGGAAACATGTTTCTGCTGAACTGTCACTACCGCATGCTTTCGAGAAATTTGATCATCCCAGGGAATGGGAATGTCAGCATCAGGTGACCGTCCCAGCAGCAGTTCCTGACCATGCTCCAGACTAATTCTGCTGGAATTCTGAGGATTTGATCCATATATTATTAATTCCAGCAAGCAACGTCTCCCCATTTTTATAATCCTACGAAATTCGCTAATCGGAGTGGTTACCAGGCCAACTGGATGAAGACGAACTGTCCTCAGAACGCTTTTCAGACTGATAACGAGACCAGTCCCAGACACGCCGTTCCCTGAGGACCCTCATCACAAAATACCAGACAGTGAATATTAAAAGGCAACTCGTGACTAATACGATCAAACCATACTGAATGAGCCAGTCACGCTGTTCCGCAACGGGACGCAGCGCCATACTTCGTCGTTCTTGAACAACTGCAGTCCAACCGGTCGTACCGATTGGAGCGAAGGCTGCCAGCCAGACATTGTCCTGGCTGTCTTCCGAAAGTACCGCTTCGACAGGATCATGATAATCGCTTACCACTGCAGGCACAGATCCCAATGGATTCTTTTGCTTAGCCAGTTTAAATAATTGCAATTGATCAAAATTCTTCTCTTTGAGCACTAATCGATTCACTTCTTCTCGACTCATACTTCGTAAATTTTTTGCTGTCATTCTTGGATGGGCAAGTACTTTCCCATCTCGATTGTCTATCAACGCAATCTTTCGATCCCCGATTTTTTCAGAATCTCCACGGATACTTTCGTCATACCCTTTAAGCAACTGATCCAGGTGAGTTGTCCTGGCTAAGACCCCGAGCACTTGACTGTGTTCTAAATTCCAAATCGGTACGACCACCGCCACCATCCATTGATGGGTCGCATCACTCTTGAAAGCCTGGCAAATATAAGGTTTCGTAATCGGCTTAATCGAGTTCGGCGCCTCTCCTTTTTTATACTCCTTGCCATGACCATGAAAATAATCCCGGTACGAAAAATCCTGCCCAATCGTCGGTCCGGGTGGATCACGCCAGATTTGTGTCCCTTTGACATCGGTGATAAACCAACTCGTATCCTTCTCTCGTTTTAACTTTGTGCGTTTCTCATCAACTAACTCTTTCTCCTGCTTCAGATACTCAAACAATTTCTGGTAATTTGCCTCTTCCAACTCTGGATTCTTGGGCGGTTCCACCAATGTTCGCAATAAGGTTCTGGAAGAGAGATCATTGAGTTGATCCAGGCGATCTTCCAGTTCATGCTCAACATTTTGCGACAATAAATTGGCTGAAATAGAGTCGCTTGTTAAAGCGCGTTCGGTCAGATTTTCCCGAAATTTATGAACCATTTGATTAATGGCCGCCCCGGCAACAGGGATTAAGCCAATGACCAACAAGAGAGGAGCAATAATGCCGATAGCAATCAGAGGCCTTCGGGCCCGCTGTTGTTCTCTTTGCAGCAAACTTGTCAGAACGGCTTGTGCATTCGGAAACCGTTTTTGGGGATCCGTTTCGAGACAACGATCGACTATTTCAATCAAACGCCGATCCACTCCAGAAACTTTACGATGCTCGGCGGGGCGCGGCGAGTTTTGAATTAAATCTCGATATGCCTTCAGTTTCTCGTCGAGCGTCTTTATGTTTCGAATTGACTGTTCATTTTCAGCAGTTCGATAGGGGGCCTTTCCACACAACATATGATAAAGCAAAGCCCCCAATGCATAAACATCCCATCTTGAATCAGGCACAGCCTGAAGATCAGCCTGTTCGGGAGCCATATAATACAATGTTCCCAGAGACGGACTTTGTTCGCTTGAAAGACGAGACTGCCCGAAATCACATATTCTTGGCTCAAAATTGGCATCAAGCAGAATATTGGCAGGTTTTAAATCGCAATGAAGAATCCCACGCCCGTGAGCATGCACTAATGCCAGCAATACGGTTTTGGCAATACGAACTGCTTCAGACACAGGGAGAGGCCCTGATTCCAGAAACGATGAGAGAGAACCATTCTCAAGGTATTCCATCATGTAGTAGGGAGGATCGCTATTCCAACCCACGCCCTGCAAACTGATAATATGCCGGGACGTATACAGTTCGGCCAGTTTTTCCACTTCACGATTCAAAAGTGACCAGTCCAGACCACGCCGATAAGTGTAAAACTTAATTGCTACGTATTTTCCGGTATTTTCTTCCTGAGCAAGCCATACAGACCCATAAGATCCTTCACCCAGAGACCGGATCACAATATATCCGGGCACTTTTGCCGGTAAAGAAAGACGATCTTTGCTCAAATGAGCAGCCTGTGATCGTTCTTCCGGTGACTGTTTCAGAGTTTTTTCAAGGGAATCCATCTCACTTGGCACAGAATCCTGGCAACTCCCCTTTGAAGGTTGGTGATCATCAGAGAGCTGAGCATTCTCTTCAGGTTCTGCTTCATTCATAGAAAACAATCTTTAATAAATGCTACTTATGGGAAGAAATTCCACTCTCTAATCCAACTCTATAATCTCCCTCAATCCTATCTGCATTCTATGCAATCGACGGCCCACCCTCAATGATTAATGTCAGAACGTAACTTATTGATTTTCAAGGTTTTTCTCCCCTGGACCACAACAAAATTCAGGCACGTTGTTAGTTGTGAATTTATTGGAATCTAGCTACAATTTGATGATGGTTTGCAGACTTGAATTCTGTAGCGATTAACTAACTTTTCAACCTCTGTTTTGACATAAAACAGCCTGCAACGTGCAGAGTATTTCTCAGTTAAACAACAAGGAAACCGGCATCCAGATCAAGACAACCGAACAGTTTCCTCATCGTCTGAATTGGCCCCCACGTCTTCTATGATAACCGATCATATATAGACACCTCACATTATGAGCCAAGTTCAAGTACACAAGTGAGATAGATTATCATTAGTTGAATTCCTTAAGGAGAACAAGGATTGGCTAGCGACAACGGCGGAGAGCCGAATATCAACGAGAATATTAAATACCTGGATATCCAGGATGAGATGCGCGACAGTTACCTCACCTATGCCATGAGTGTAATTATCAGCCGGGCGCTGCCTGATGCACGCGACGGTCTAAAGCCATCACAACGCCGAATTCTTGTAGCAATGAACGATTTAAATCTGGGAGCAAGTTCATCCCGGGTAAAATGCGCAAAGATTTCCGGTGATACCAGTGGTAACTACCACCCACATGGTGATGGTTCGATTTACCCAACCCTTGTTCGTCTGGGACAAGAATGGGTGATGAGAAATGTCCTGATTGATAAACAGGGAAATTTCGGGTCCCTCGCAGGCTTACCGCCGGCTGCCATGCGTTACACAGAAGCAAGGCTGTCCCCAGTTGCCGCTGAAATGTTGGACGACATTAACCGTAACACGGTTGATTTTGTTCCCACCTATGACCAGAGAAACAATGAACCTGTTGTTCTCCCCGCAAAATTCCCCAACTTGCTGGTCAACGGATCAAGCGGTATCGCCGTCGGGATGGCAACCAGTATTCCCCCACAGAACATGGGAGAAGTCTGCGAGGCTGTCACACTGCTGATCGATAATCCCGATGCTACTATTGATGACATTCTGCAAGTCATGCCGGGCCCGGACTTTCCCACGGGGGGCATTATTTGTGGTCGCTATGGAATTCGTAAAGGATACGCCACCGGTCGATCCACTATTTCACTACGTGCGCGAACACATTTTGAAACCGAAAAGCAATCGGATGTGATCGTCGTTACAGAAATTCCCTACATGGAAACGCGTGACCGTATCAGGGAAAAGCTGGAAACGTTGGTACGAGATGATAGAGTCAAGGGAATCTCACGGATTGTCGACTTGACGGATCGAAACGTTCCTCCCTGGCAAGTTCACCTTCAGATTATCCTGAAACGAGATGCCGACAAAGAGGTCGTCCTGGCCCAGTTATTTAAATTTTCTCCTCTACAAAGCACTTTTAGTGTTATTTTATTGGCTCTGGTTGGAAACCGTCCGGAAACACTGTCCGTCAAAGAATTGATTCAACAGTTTCTCCTGCACCGGATTGATGTGATTCGTCGTCGAACCGAGTTCCTACTTGCGGAAGCCCGCAAGAGGAAACACACTGTTGAAGGTTTGATGATTGCCCAGATTGATATCGACGAGGTCATTAAAACCATTCGCAATTCGCCAAGCAGGGCTGAAGCCAAAATCAGCCTGCAAGGAATGCAGGTTGATGGCAAACTGATTGAGCGAGCGCTCGGTGAAGAGGGATTCAAAGAATATCAGAGCGAACAGGGAGTTCACGAGTATTATTCGTTATCCGCGAATCAGGCTGAAGCCATCGTATCCATGCAATTGGGTTCTTTAGCAAACCTGGAACGAGAAAAACTGAGCGACGAGCATAAAGAATTGCTCAAAGCCATTGGGGAACATCTTTACCTGTTGTCTAATGAAGATCATATCCGCGCCATGATTCGCGATGATATGCTCCTTCTCAAACAGAAGTACTCAGACAAACGGCGAACCGATATTTCCGATGACGAACTGACGGACGTGAACCGGGATGATCTGATTACCGAAGAACCCATGGTTGTGACACTTTCACAGCGGGGTTATATCAAGCGAACCCAATTGAACACGTACCAGGCACAAAACCGTGGCGGCAAAGGGATCAAAGGCGTTAAAACTGACGATGAAGATCCGATTGAGCACCTGTTCGTTGCCAGCACTCATTCCTATCTGTTGTTTATCACAAACCGAGGGCGTGTCTATTGGCAAAAAGTCTATGACCTGCCACTTCAAGGTCGTACCGCTAAGGGGCGAGCACTCGTAAACCTGCTCTCGCTCCAGGAAGATGAAACCGTTTCCAATTGTGTCGCAGTGCGTGAATTTGATGAAGAACGTTTCCTCGTCATGGCGACGCGAAATGGTATTATCAAAAAATCACCACTTTCTGCTTACAGTCGCGTGCAACGCGGAGGCATCATTGCGATCAAACTGGATGAGGATGATGAACTTGTTGAAGCGTTGATCGTTTCTCCTGGAGAAGACTTGTTGCTCGCGACTTCAGACGGGATGTCGATTCGCTTTGCACAATCTGATGCCCGCAGTATGGGGCGCAACACACGTGGCGTCAAAGGAATCAGGCTCTCCAAAGCGGGGCATGTCATTGGAATGGTAATCGCCAATCCTGACACCTGCCTGCTGACCGTTTGCGAAAATGGATATGGAAAGCGAACTCCTTTTGGCTATCTCCCCTCTACTCCAGATACGGAAGAAAATGCGGCAGAAACGATTGAAAATGAAATTCCTGAAACAGAAGAAGAACTCCCCTCTGGCGAAACTGATTTAGAGGAAAGTTCCGATGAAGAGCAGGAAACTCGTAGTGGAATGCATTACCGCCGTCAAAAACGGGGAGGAAAGGGAGTCCGAGATATCCGTACTTCTGCACGAAATGGGCAAGCCGTTGATATTATTCCTGTTGCCGAAGACGATGAAGTGCTAATGGTCACAAAAAATGGAATCATCCAGCGAGTTCGAGGCCGTGAGATCAGTCAGGTTGGTCGTAATACCCAAGGAGTGCGTGTCATCAAGTTGGATAAGAATGATAAGCTCGTCTCATTAGCAAGGATCCCGGGAGAAATCGTCGATGATTCCGAAAATGAAGTCGACGTCGATAATGTTGTCGCCATCGATACGGAAATAACTCCAGTTACTCCTCCCACAGAAGAGAAGACTGGTAACGACTCCGCATCTGATCAGGAATAATTATTTTCGGCAAGGAGATCGCTGCTTTTTTTCATAGTTTTGAGTTATGAGGACTTAAATGAAACACATATTAGTAACTGGTGGGTGTGGATTTATCGGATCGAACTTTATCCGATATCAACTCTCTGAGTACCCTGGTATTTCAATTACAAACCTCGACAAATTGACTTATGCTGGCAACCTGGAGAACTTGAAAGAATATGAGTCGCACGCAGGCTACAAGTTTGTAAAGGGAGATATCGCTGATCACGATTTTGTGAATGCGCTACTCAAATCATCGAGCTTTGATGCAGTAATCAACTTCGCTGCTGAATCACACGTTGACCGTAGCATTCTTGATTCAGGTCCTTTTATCCAGACCAATATTGTGGGAACTCAAATACTGCTGGATGCCTTTCGCGAACAAAATATTAATCGCTTTGTCCAAGTTTCAACTGATGAAGTTTATGGTAGCCTGGGTGCAGAAGGGCTATTTACCGAAGAAACTCCAATCGCACCCAACAGTCCCTATTCTGCTTCGAAAGCTTCCGCAGACCTGTTGGTTCGAAGTTATGTCGAGACATTTGAGTTACCCGCAATCATCACCCGGTGCTCCAATAATTACGGCCCTTATCAGTTCCCCGAAAAACTGATTCCACTGTTCATTTCCAATGCGCTGGAAGATAAGCCATTGCCGATTTATGGAGCAGGCACAAATGTGCGTGACTGGATTCACGTCCTTGATCATTGTCGAGGAATTGATGCCGCTTTAAGAAAAGGAGAAGTAGGTCAAGTCTACAACTTCGGCGGTAATTCAGAGATGCAGAATATCGAGATCACACGAGCACTGCTTAAATTACTGAAAAAACCAGAATCCCTGATTAAATATGTCACAGACCGACCGGGCCACGATTTACGTTATGCTATCGATTGCCGAAAGGCGGAAGCCGAATTAGGCTGGAAACCAGAAACGGAATTTCAAGCGGGTTTAGAGGCGACAATTAAATGGTATCAGGACAACCTGGACTGGGTTAACCGAATTCGATCTGGTAAATATCTACAATACTATGACAAGCAATACGGAAATCGTTTAAACACATAGTCGTTTTTATGACAAACATCTGAATTCAATTGTATCTGCCTGACGGGTCGACCAGCATTAAATCAGATTGGGAAATGCCTCTCAGAATTCAATCGTGCTTAATTAACGAAATCGTAGTGGCCTGGAATCTTTCATTCTATGGCCCCAATGACGTTTAAAACATCACAGTCAATCCAAATTTGATCTAGAGCGATTCCTATCGCGCAGTGAGATTTCGAACGAATCACTAACATTGAGAACATTATGAAAATTGCAGTTATTGGCACTGGGTATGTTGGTCTGGTCACGGGGACTTGTTTTGCGGAGAGCGGGAATCATGTCACCTGCATCGATATTGATGAAACCAAAGTCCAAATGCTCAAGTCCGGTGAAATTCCTATCTATGAACCCGGACTGGAAGAAATGGTCAAGCGGAACACAAAAGCCCGGCGTTTGAGTTTCACGACCAGCTACGAAGAGACAATTCCTCACGCAAAATGCATTTTCATTGCAGTCGGCACCCCACAAAGAGAAGACGGTTCTGCAAACCTCGAGAGTATCTGGAAAGTGGCTGAAGCACTTGCTCCTCATCTTTCCGATGATGCGATTGTCATTATCAAGAGCACGGTTCCTGTCGGCACCAATCGTAAATTAGCCGAGCAGTTAAAATCTTTAACGGGAAGGACCATTGATGTAGCATCAAATCCGGAGTTTCTAAAAGAAGGAACTGCTATTGATGATTTTTCCAAACCTGACCGCGTTGTTGTTGGCGTATCTCGACCGGAAGTTTCTGCAATATTATGTGAACTTTACAATCCATTTCTACGTACAGAAAACCCATTCCTCTCAATGGAGTTGGAAAGTGCAGAAATGACCAAATATGTTGCAAACTGCATGTTGGCTACGAAAATTAGTTTCATTAACGAAATGGCAAATCTATGTGAGCGCGTTGGTGCCGACATCAATCAGGTACGACGGGGAATCGGACACGATCAGAGAATTGGGTTTTCTTTTTTGTTTCCGGGCGTGGGTTATGGCGGATCCTGCTTTCCGAAAGATGTCTCTGCTCTCATCTCGGTCGCCAAAAACCAGGATATGGAACCTACCATCTTAAACGCCGTCGACGAAGTGAATACCGAACAAAAAAAAGTGTTATTTGAAAAAATCAATCGTTACTTTCATCAAGACTTGAAAGGGAAGACCGTCGCCATCTGGGGACTCGCTTTCAAACCCAAAACGGATGATATCAGAGAAGCCCCCTCACTGGTCTTAATCGATCAATTATTGAAGGCAGGCGCAAAATTGAAAGTCCACGATCCCGTGGCCATGGAAAATGTCAAAGCCATTTATGGAGAGAAACTAGCCTACTCTGATCATCACTACGATACCCTGGAAGGAGCCGATGCCTTAGTCATCGTCACAGAATGGAATGAGTTTCGGCATGCCGATTTTGACTACATTCTCCACAAGTTATCAAACCCGGTTATTTTTGATGGTCGTAATTTATATGATCCGGAAAAATTACAACAAAAAGGAATCGAGTACTTCGGAATCGGCCTCAAATCCTCAAAACAGAAGACTTGATTACTACCGACCTTTGAATTGCTGGTACAAAGAATTCCTGTTACAAATATTTATAAACCTCTACAATCCTGCTGGGTTAAAAATCGTTAAACGGCAAAGATCATCTTCGCAAATGTAATTGCTTGAAACGTATTGAAAGAAATTAAGATGGATCACGAACTCAAAGACAAATGCAAAGGAATCATGGAACGCGTCGTAAAATTACGAGGCTCTCTTTGACTACGCTGGTAAAAAAAACAGGACTACCGAAATCAATGAATTGATGGGTGCAACAGGCTTCTGGGATAACCAGGAGAAGGCGCAGGAGCTAGTCGCTGAAATGCGACAGCTTCAACTGATTGTGAAACCGTTAACGGAATTGGTCGAAGGTGTTGAGGATCTTGAGGTCCTGCTGGAATTCATTGAAGAAGAAGGAAGTGAAGACAGCGTGCCTGAGCTTGCGGCCACTGCAGAAAGACTGGAAACATCACTCGATCATCTTGAACTTCAGGCAATGATGTCAGCTCCGGAAGATGGCTCCGCTGCCTACCTCAGTATTCAGGCAGGAGAAGGGGGAACAGATTCTTCCGATTGGGCAGAGATGTTATTGCGGATGTATTTGCGCTGGTGTGAACGCAGAGGATTCAAAGTAGAGCTACTTGACAGATCGGATGCAGAAGAAGCAGGAATCCGAAGTGCCACAATTCGTATCGAAGGCGATTTTGCTTACGGTTATCTGAAGGGGGAAACGGGCAACCACCGTCTCATTCGAATCAGCCCTTTCGACTCAGCAGGCCGCCGTCACACTTCCTTTGCAGCCATTGATGTCTCTCCTGACATGGGAGAAATCGGGGAAATCGAAATCAACTGGGATCAGGATATCCGTGAAGATACATACCGGGCCAGCGGTGCAGGGGGGCAGCATATTAACAAAACGGATTCTGCCATCAGATTGACCCATCTGGAATCGAATGTTGTTGTTCAATGCCAGAACAATCGCAGCCAACATAAAAACCGGGCTGAAGCTCGCAAAATGCTCAAGGCAAAACTATTCCAAATCGCACAAGAAAAGCGGGACGCCGAACTTTCTGCCAAGCGGGGAGGAAAATCCAAAATTGGCTTCGGTGGCCAAACCGTACGAAATTACGTTTTACACCCGGAACAGTATGTCAAGGATGCTCGCACAGGATATAAAGCTGGCAACCCTGGCCCTATTCTGGATGGGGACCTGGATGGTTTCCTGGAATCATTTCTCCGCTGGGGAATGACAGGAGACTAAGCACGACTAGTAGAAAAGTGCTCGTTTCAAACTCACATATCGGGGAGAATATGATGCCGCAGAAAACTGTCATTTTCATTGTTTCGATTGCCTTGTTGACCTTTTCCCTGACAAGCTGTTTGAAAGTGGAACATCCCTCACCTGCAGCCAAGTCACATGCAGAACCCCAAGCAGGAGAGTCTCCTGCTAAGAAAACAATACCGAAAACCTCAACAGAACCTGCCGGTGATGTGATCCCTGAAACGGGTCTGACTGCTGAAGAAACTGAAGCTGGCTGGATCGCGTTATTTGATGGGCACAGCCTGTTTGGCTGGAAAGCTAACAATGATCTCAATTGGCGCGTTGAACAAGGCATTATCAAAGCCGACACGGGAAAACCAGGATTGCTACTGACCACATCTCCTTTCGCTGATTATGAATTAAAATTCGATTTTCGATTGGGCCCTGAAACGAATAGTGGCGTATTCCTCAGAACGGTTTTTGATCCGAAAGACCCCAGCAAGGATTGTTATGAACTCAATCTTTGTGATCAGATGACAGAATACCCTACGGGGAGTTTAGTCGGCCGTAGCAAAATTCAAAAACCAGTCGCGTCCAGCCAGGAATGGCAATCTTGTAATGTGCGTCTGGAAGGTTCTCAGATTCAGGCTTCACTCAATGGGAAAGAAGTCCTGAACTTTAAAGACACATCGAATCATCAACGAAAGGTGGGTTTCATTGGCCTTCAAAAAAATGCGGGGCCAATTGAATTTCGAAAGGTCTATCTAAAACCACTTCGGATGTCGACCATCTTTAATCGTGTAGATTTGGCTGGCTGGCGTGTCGTTCCCGGATCAAAGAGCAAATTTGAAGTCGTCGATGAGACAATCCACGTCACTGCTGAACAGCAAGGTTATCTGGAAACAGAAGAAACCTGGGATAATTTCCTGTTTCAGGCAACAGCAAAATCTAATGGTGCTGCATTAAACAGCGGCTACTTTTTCCGGGCGATTAAGGGCTCTGAAAGTGGCATGGCAAATGGATACGAAGTTCAAATCCATAATGGTATTAAAGATTATGATCGCACTAAACCGGAAAACGCCGGAACGGGCGCAATCTTTAGAAGAACAGAAGCCAGACGCGTCGTCTCGAATGATCATGAATGGTTTACGACCACACTTTCAGCTTACGGTTCACATATTGCAGTCTGGATCGACGGCTACCAGGTAACAGATTGGGAAGACAACAGAAAGCCGGACACGAATCCTCGCAAGGGACTCCGCTTGAAAGCAGGCCACATCAGCCTGCAAGGTCATGACCCGACCACAAATCTGAATTTCAAAAACCTGAAAGTCAGTACGCTGCCTGCGGAAACGCCTTGATTTTCAAAATACGCTCGACTGCCTGATACAATTCCTGCTCGGGTGCTACCTTGCAGACAACGGTTTCGAATCCCAACAACTTGGCAGATGTGATGGTTTCCGGATGAGCCAATCCCATCATGCCAATCAGAGGGGGAACGGAAGCTTGCGCAGTGAGTTGATTCAAGACTAAATCCCACGGATCCAAATCATAGATTAACAGATCGGCCTCGTTTTGCTGTGACTTGTTTGCAATCTGCCCTCCCCAGGAAACAAGCTTTTCTTCCAGCATGACCCGATAAGAGCGATCGCCGGAACGAACCCCGATCACTGGAGCAGTTCCATCAGAACCCAAGTGGAATGGCTTAGCAGAAACTTCGAACTGAAAGATCTCATCGCGGCCTGTCGTCAGAGGAAATGCTTTCGCTTTTCCCTGAACAATATCCCACTCTTGCTGAATACGCACCCGTGCACATCGAGCAGGGACACGGATACTGAGAGGAAAAATGTTTCTGGCCCTTCCATCAGACTCACACCAAGCTCCATAGCAGCAAACAAAACGGCTAATGGGAAAGCGACTGATCAGGGCATTCAGTTCAAGCGATGAGAACTCATCCGGCCAGTTTTGACAGATAATGATCAATTCAGGAAACCCAACCTCTGTGGAAATTTGATCCAAAGGACCAAAATGATAAACATACTCTCCCACACAAACTTCGCAGACCGCATCCAAAACAGTCGCCATTTCGTGCGTTTGAAAGTTGCCAGCGATCAGCGTACTCTGCTGTCTGAAATCGCTCATATGTCCTTTTTTCTTATCTAAATCAGCAGCCTGAGAGAAAGTTTACTGGCTCCTTTATACCCTAATTTGCCATTTCGAGAAAAGGTCTCTCTCCGATTATATCATGGTCAGCCAGGCCAAATCCCCCTTGCGAAACTTGGTGTTTTTTGCCATAAAGAGTCCCTTTAATCCGTCTTTTTATTCGGCGGTCTGATTCAGACAGAAAATAATGGATTGTCTATCAAATACACCTTAGACAAATTCCATGTGAAAAAGGATTTCTTCACATTGCTGGACCCTCCTTCCAAAGAGCTATTGCAGCGATTGACCAAGCTAAATCTATGCACGGCTGCCGATCTGAGAAGTTGCCGACGGAGAGTCAAGAAATTGGCACGTGGCATTCCGGCATTCGACTCTGTCTGGATTGATGCGCTTGTTCAGGCACAGAAAATCACGCCTTTTCAAGCCCGAACGCTGGAATCAGGTAACCCGGAACGACTGGCCGTCGGTCCCTATTTATTGATTTCTGAATTAGGTCATAGCCACAAATCCAGTACCTATATTGCAAAGACAACGGAGAGCGCCGAACTCTGTGTATTAAAAATCACCAAGCCACAGAATGATCATTTCAACCTGGTACAAAAAAACTTCCAGGAATTATTGAAACGCTTGCAGGGACTCGATCATCCTTCCCTGATACTACCCCGCGTGATTAAACAACTCCCTCAACAATTTGCCATCATTAGCCGCCACGCTCCATCAACAACCGTCTCCGAACTACTGATCCGTAGAGGACGATTTCCCGTAAACGTTGTGCTCGCCATCGGGGCCCAGTTACTGGATGCTTTAGCGACATTGGAAAAACGGAATGTGGTACACAGTGATATCCGCCCCTGGAATGTCAGACTCACTCCTAATGGAACCGCAGCCTTGGTTGACACGGGGATTGAATCCATTCTCTCCCCTGAACTCACTATTCATGCCTCATTACCCCCCCGTTGTTACGATGGCATTGCGCCGGAATTAATTGGAACAGACCGTCACCCCAACTCTCAAAGCGATCTCTATGCCTTAGGCTGTTTGCTCTGGGAACTACTGGCTGGCCGCCCGCCTTTCACAACCGGAGACCCATTAGCCAAACTGGCCTGCCACCAGACAAAAACAATACCTGATATTCGCAGTTGGGCGTCTGAGACTCCAGCAGCCATAGCTGTTGCTTTACTGAAATTTACTTCCTCGAGTCCGGAACAACGCCCCGCAAGTATGCAGGAGGCACAAAAACTATGGCCTGCTCACACGCAAACTTCACGTAAGTTATTAAAGAATTTTCATTCCTCGTTTCATACGCAGACAACACGATCCTCTGCTGATTCAACACAAAGAAAAGCAGGGCGTCTGCCTCTCATCGCTGCTTTAATTTTCGTTCTCTCAGGACTATCGCTGACACTCCTGGATGAAGGAGCACGCAGCCAACTCCTTAAAATCACCTCGAACATTTCGTTTCAAAAACAAAATGTGACTGCGTCTGCTGAATCGAATCATGATAAGCCATCGACAAATATCATTACCAGCAAACAATTAATTCCCCCTCCCAACGAAAAGGGAATCATACTCTTAGATTCATCAATCCCTTACGAATCGACAAAGATCACAACTGTGGGTCCGCTCACGATCAGAGGGGTCTCTGCTGCCCCTGCGGTGATCCGGATTCATGATGAATCGCTCAGCATCGTAGCTGAACAATTAACTCTGGAAAATGTAATTCTCGTCAGTCAATCCACTAAATCAAAACCAGAACAACTAGCCTCCGTTGATTTGCAGCATCCCGCACTCTTGAGTGTGACAGCACAAAGTGTCATTCTCAAATCCTGTTTCTTTGCACAATTGGATCAACAACATCAAACAAGTCATAAAATCGACCGCAGCGCCATTTACTGGAAAGCAATCGATTCACAACAACGAAATAGAAGCCAGCTGGAAATCCACAATACCGTATTCGCAGTTCCTGAACATGCCATCCATTTCACTCACGCTCCACAAAGTCTTTCACTGATTAACTGCCTGAATATTACATCACGCTCTATGTTCTATTTTGAACGACCTCCCGAAATTGACCAGCAAATCAGTTTAAGCCTCCGCCAACTTACCTTGAGAAATGCCGGGCCACTGCTTCTGTTTAACTGGATCGACCAGAAAATCATTCCAGGATCAATTCAGATTGAGACACAGGACTGTGTCTTTGACTTGGCACAAGCAGCCCTGATCCAGGTACTCGGATCGAAGCCTCCCGAGAATTGGCTCTCTTCCGTCAGTATGATTGGTGAAGGATCGCTTGCTTCTTCAGAAATCCAAGTCGCTGGCTGGCAGACAACAGGAGAACAGCCTTTGGAAGAACTGGATTCTTCAACAATGCTGATTGAAGGGCTCTCTACAGGGAAGTTCAAATATGCAGCCCCCCTTAGCCTTCGCCCTGCTGACTCAGTGATCATTGAAGCACAAGTTCCCCGAAAATCTGCACTCCATCCCGGGATCCAGGCCGAAAAGTTCCCTAATTTCATATCTCGACTGCAAACTCTCGAAAACTAAGACTCTGTCGGTAAGATCTCTAAGTCAACTCCTTGAAGGGAGTAGAGGGGCTTGGTAATATCTGTTCCAGCCCTGTGTCATTTTCACTCAGTCAGGGTGCGCAGACTTTTACCTATGATCTGAAAACGTATCCCACATTCAAACCTGATCCGACCATGAATATCGACCATGAGTACCGAACTGACATTTCAAGCGGCTGGACTCGCAAGCATATTTTAGGACTACAGGACCTTTCCAAAGACGAGCTCAATATAATCCTCAATCAGGCTTCGGAGTTTAAGCGCTTAGCTGCGATTGGTGAGACGAAATTGACTCCTCTGGCTGGTACTGTTGTTGCTAACTTATTCTTTGAACCATCGACACGAACCCGCATCAGTTTTGGCCTTGCGGCGAAACGATTGAGCGCAGATACCGTTGACTTTTCGTCTTCCGGCAGCAGCCTCTCCAAAGGGGAAAGCTTTGTAGACACTGCTAAAACGATCGAAGCAATGGGAGTGTCTTACGTTGTCGTCAGACACAAAACGCCTGGCGCCCCGCAACTACTGGCACAACATCTGGACGCGAATATTCTTAATGCCGGGGATGGCACTCACGAGCACCCTACTCAGGCATTGCTCGATATATTCACCATCCGAGAGCACTTCGGCAAGATCGAAGGCCTGACCGTCACTTTAGTCGGCGACATTCTGCATAGCAGAGTAGCACGTTCCAACATCTGGGGACTCAAAAAACTGGGCGCTCATGTTATCGTGTGTGGTCCAACGACTTTAATACCCAGCGAATTATCCCGCCTTGGGGTCGAAGTCTCTAACAACCTCGATGATGTCATTGATCGTACTGACTGCCTGAATTTGTTGAGAATCCAGTTTGAACGACAACGCGGTCATTTTTTCCCTTCGATCCGCGAATATGCACATTTATTCGGCATGAATAAACAACGAATCAATAAAGCAAAAGAGAATGTCCTGATTTTGGCACCCGGTCCGATCAACCGTGGCGTCGAAATCACACCTGACGTGGCTGATGGTCCGCATTCTGTCATTCTAGGCCAAGTCAGTAATGGTTTAATCATCCGCATGGCCTGTCTCTATCTGCTCCATTTACAGCGTACTGCTTCCTTGGGAATTTCAGGATGAAATCAATCCTCATTAAAAATGGTCGAATCATCGATCCCTCACAAAATCTTGATGTGCAGGGGAACCTGCTGATTGAGAATGGCAAAATTAAAGGCCTCTGTGAAGAAACGGTAACTGCTGACGAAGTGATCGATGCGACAGGCCTGATTGTGAGCCCCGGGTTCATCGATCTTCACGTTTCATTATGTGAGCCTGGTTTTGAAGAAGACGAAACAATCGAAAGCGGAACTGCTGCCGCCTTAGCTGGTGGAGTCACTTCACTGGGTTGCCTGCCGAACACTTCTCCCGTGGTGGATGATCGTTCTTCAGCAGAATTCATTCTGCTCCAGGCGGAACGCGCCGCCAATTGCAATGTTTTTCCTCTGGGGGCCGTCACCAAAAATCACGAAGGGAAAGAACTTGCAGAAATTGGACAACTGGTTGCAGGCAAAGCAGTCGGATTTACCGACGCCGATCAACCGATTGAAAATGCTGAGATCATGCGATGTGCGCTCGAATACACGCGCATGTTCAATCGGCCGATTCTAAATCGACCACAAGTCCCTGAGCTGACCGATAAAGGACAAATGCACGAAGGATACTATTCAACCATATTGGGTTTAAAAGGAATTTCTGCCGCCGCAGAGTCGATCATGGTGAATCGTGATATCGCATTGGCTGAATTGACCCAAGGGCGGATTCACCTGATGTGTATTTCCACTCAAAACAGTGTGTCTCAAATTCGACATGCCAAACAGGCAGGCATTCAGGTGACTGCTGATGTGACTCCCCATCACCTGGCTCTTACCGACCAGATGCTGGAAACCTACGACCCCAATTATAAAGTTCTGCCTCCGCTTCGCTCACAGGAACATATTGACGCCCTGATTGAAGGATTGAAAGATGGGTCCATTGACGCCATCTGTTCGGACCATACTCCGCATGCGACTGAGAAAAAGACCGACGAAATCCTGGGCGCCGCCTTTGGCATCATCGGATTAGAAACGCTCCTTCCGATTTGTCTACAAAGCTTGATCACCCCGGGTCATTTATCATGGTCTGAATTAATCAGCAAATTAACTTGTGGCCCCGCGAAAATCCTGGGGCTCGCCAAAGGAACGCTGGCAGTGGGAGCTGACGCTGATATCACACTGATTAATCCGGATATCAAGTACAAGCTGGAACCTGCCGATCTCAAATCAGCCAGTCAGAATACCCCTTTTCTAGGGAAAGAACTTCAAGGCAGGGCAGAAATCGTCCTCGTTTCCGGTGAAGTCCGTTATACTGCCGAAAAATAATAATCTTCTACACACAAAATGATCCAAGTTGACGTTCCCCTAAGTATCATCAACAATATAAGGTGATTAGACTAAAAGCGTTTTGGCTAATCGCTACACTTTCTCTGATTCACATAATTCTTCTTTTAAATGATCGATTATGAATCAAGTTTTCCCCAGCAGAGAAAGATATGATATTCAGACGTGACACGAACAAATCTGTTCATAAAAATGAATTGGTTTAACGCAATTTGAACTATCAAAACTGAGCCCAGCCCTTTATTCATGACGGGACTTGAAATTCACTATGCAAAACAGATTATTGACTTGTGATCATTGCCCCCAGAGAATCGGCGCGCCCGTCATATTTTTGTTGGCCGCTGTAGCCATTTTAAATGGCTGCGGAACAGAAACATACGAGCAACGACTGAACGAAACGGCTCAGTATTTTACTTATGTTGATGCCCGGAATCAGGCCTTAGCCGCAAACTGGTCTTCTCCCACAGTCAAAATGAGACCACCCATTGAGTTCAAACAGCTCAAAGCCCCCCAGGCGGCTCCTGCCAAGACCTCTGAAGAATCTGAGCCATCTGATCCTGAACCGACACAAACTGTTGATCCCAGGCAACCAGACTATCTCGATCTCGTGTTGCCAGGGCTGGAAGGGGCCTGGCGCGTTGAAGTTCCAGTCGATGTCGATAATGAAACCGAGGAACGCCCGGCTTATCTTTATGTCCTCAGCAATCATTACCTGCTGCAGGAAAAGCGAATGGACGAAGCACTCAACTTCTTTACTGACGTCAACAGTCAACTCGCTGGTGCATTCAATCAATTTTTGAATACTGAAGAATTTACGACTGAAAAATACCCACCGGGCAAAGGGTATTCTGAGCCCCAGTCGTTTCAGGTCGGCACATTCGACCCTGAAAACCCCATAGGAGGCATTCCATATCAGTTAAAAATTTATCTGCAAGAGTTGGGGAACAACCAAGTGGTAATTCTACTATTAATTCCCAAAAACATTGCACGTGAATCAAAATTGAAAGAACATATCGATTACAGTCTGGAAACATTTAGCCTTTCATCTAAATCTAATCGCGGTCGACCTAACGGAGCAACTGAAAGTTCAGAATTTTAGCTTGCTCCTGGATTTTCTATCAACTGATATTTAATGAACCGTACAATTTTGATTTGAGAATGCGTCAACCAAATAGATCTCATTGATATATGTCATTAATTCACCCTGGTTTATTACTTGGAATCTTTCTTGCAATAATCCCGGTGATTTTACATTTTCTGCTACGGTCCAAACCCAAGAAGTTAATTTTCCCAGCCTTGGCATTGCTTCAACGGCGAAAAATCCAGAATTCCCGACGACTCAAATTACGCCACCTGTGGTTACTGTTATTGCGAATCCTCGTAATTATCGCTATCGTTGTTGCTCTCACAAGACCCTCGTTCCCACCTGCGAATTATAGCTTTTCCAATTACGAACTTGTTATGCTGTTAACAATCGTCGTAATCGCGGTCTTGACTTATGCCGGATTGATGAGGCACTTTCAACAACAGGGAATCTCTCATCAAACCTTAAATACACGTCGTACCTATTCACGAGGTGGAATTGGTGTGGCTGCTTTTTTGCTTTTATTGTTACTTGTGTTCTGGCCTTACCAAAGACGAATTTTTGCCGAAATATCAGAACCTTTACCTGCCGTCTCTGAGAATATTCCAGTCACAGCCATCTTTTTATTTGATACCAGCCTGAGCATGGATTACCGGCTGGAAAACCAATCTCGCTTGGACCAGGCAAAAGAGATTGCCGGAGAACACCTGAGTAATCTCCCTGCTCAAAGCAGAGTTTCGGTTCTGCACAGCAGCAGTGAAGATATCTCGCCTTACCAATCCGACCTCTCAGCGGTTCAAGCAAGAATCAAATCTTTAAAAACATCGGCCTATTCACTGTACCTGGACGACCGGTTACGTTCCGCCATCAATCGTCAGGAAGAAGATTTTAAACGTAGTGGAAATGAGCAACAGCAATCACAAACACAGTCTGCTCCTGTAGATCAATCAGTACGAGAGATTTACCTCTACACGGATCTTGCCCGTACCGCGTGGCGAAGTCAGCCTTCACAGCAAATCAAACAACAACTGGAAAAACTGAAGTGGCTGGGAATCTATATCATTGATGTGGGTGTGACTAACCCTCAGAATATCGGCATATCAAAAATCAATCTTTCGCGTGAGTCAATTACGCTCGGAAATTCTGTCGCCTTAAAAACGGAAATCATTTCGTCCGGAATTACGGACGAGCACACTGTCCTTGAACTGTATACCCAGAATGAAAAAGGGCAATTGATCAAACGAGATCAAAGACCGCTGTCTACAGTTAATGCGGCACAGGATCGCCCGGCAACTGACAATAACGCTGCTTCCCAACAAGGAGCGCAATTGGAAATGAGTCTTCCAAATATCAGTCAGCATATTACACAAGGTGAACTACGAATCACTTCTTCAGACCCTTATCTTCCAGACGATGTCCGCTATTTTACGATTCTGGCAGAGCCACCGCCTGAAATTTTAATTGTCAGCCCAGATCAAGACTCTGCACGATTATGGAGGGATGCCTTAGCTCCGGAAAAACTCGTCGCTTTGAAGAAAAATCGCTATCAATGCACAGTCGCGTCTCTTAACGAAATTGAATCGCTCCCGCTTGAACAGTTTTCGGCCATCTTCTTGATCAATGTGACAAGTTTGCCTGCGACCAGTTGGCAGCAATTCACGGAGTATACGGAAAATGGCGGAGGCATTTGTTTCATTTTAGGCAGTGACGGCAATGCTCCCGAATCCATGATCATCTCCTATAATTCAGAAGCGGCCCAGAATTTACTTCCTCTGGAACTGCTGGGATCACTAAAATTTATTCCTCCTGAATTTTTAGATCTGGAAAACAACCAATATTCGCTGTTTTCCTACTTTCAAAACCTCGGCGGGACGGGAGAACTTTCGTCAATGGAAATCACCCGATTCTGGCGTATTGCTCCTGCCAATCGAGGACAGGTCATTGCGAGCTATACTGATTCCAGGCACTCTCCTGCGATCGTGGAACAATCCCTGGGGCAGGGAAAAGTGGTTGTCTTAACGACAGGCATTGACGCCAATGGCTGGAGTCAGCTTTTGTTCGCACGCTGGTCGTACCTGGCATTTGCCGATCAACTGACCCGATATCTGATTCACACAAGATCGAACCGGGTGAACTATCTCGCTGGAGAAGTCGCCAGTTATCAATGGCCAACATCCACTGATCGCTTTCAATCATTTCTATTAAGAACGCCTGACTTGAAGCAACTGCCCATCGAAGTCCCGACTGGAAAGCATCAGGTTATGATTTCAGATACGACTGTTGTCGGTCATTATCAACTCATTGACAACTCCAGTAACAAAACACGTTTCTCATCTGGATTCAGTGTCAACGCTTCCCCCGGAGAAAGCAATTTTCAGCCGATATCAGTTGAAGAACTCAATCAGTTCTTAGGAACAGAACGCTACAGCCTGGCACGAGATACAGAAGGGCTTAAACGGACGATTCGTACCGGGAGACTGGGAGTCGAAGTGTTCCCTCTGCTTGCCACACTACTTTTGATTTTTTTCTGCCTGGAACATTTTACTGCAAACTATTTTTACGCGATTGACCAATCAGCAGAAATTTCTTCCTGAGCTACAAACATCATCCTAAGACCACAAACTTTTTTTCGAATATGACATGAAACCAATTCTTGAACCAATCTGGTCCTGGCCGATAATGATTCTGCTCATTGTCGCGTTGATTTCATTGGTTTTGGTAACTTATCCTAAACGGGTAAAACACTTGCCGCCACTGCTACGTCGAATGCTCATTGGCATGCGACTCTCCACTGTTTTACTACTGGTATTTATGCTGCTGCGTCCTGCCATTGAATTGACTGATAAAACAACGAGACAGTCCTGGCTGTATATTCTGGCAGACGCCAGTCGCAGTATGCAGACAGAAGATGGCCCGGGGAGCACAACGCGGCGAAACGAATTGGTAAAAACACTGAATTCAGTAAAACCCCAGCTTGAAAACATGGATCAGAATATTGGTATCAAACGATTTGATTTTTCCAAAGAACTGACACCAGTCGAGGAATTTTCTGAAGAATCCAATGGCGAACAAACCGCCATCGGTTATGCGCTGGATAGCATTTCTTCACAGCTACAACAGGAAAAGCTGGTTGGTCTGTTACTGCTTTCAGACGGGGCAGAACGAGCGCTCCCCCCTTATGACATCGATACCCGCGCACGGGCGAGTTACTTTGGTGATTCCGGAATTCCGATTTATACAATTGGTTTTGGTTCTTCAAGCCTGCAAGACACCACGTTAGATCTGGTTCTGGAAAGCCTGGTCATCGACCCGCTGGTATTTGAGAAAAAAACCACTCCCATCAGCGTGAAAGTTCGTAGCCTGGGGGCTCTCAATCGAGACCTGACGGTTCGACTTCTGGTTGAAGATCGGACTGGAAAGAAAATTGGTGAAGCAGGCACTATGATGCCTGCCCCCTCCTATAACAATTCCCGTGTCGCAACACAGATCCATCCCACTCAGAATAATGAACTGAGTACGGTTGAACTTTTCTGGACACCCGAGATTCCGGGGGAATATAAGATTGCCGTTGAAGTGGTTCCCTTGGAAGGAGAAATCAAACAGACAAACAACCGTCTGGAAACCATTGTGACCGTTCAAAAGGGAGGCATTCAAGTTGTTTATCTCGATGCGCTTCGTCCGGAACAAAAATTTATCCGCTCACTGAATGATCCCAAAATACAGTTGGATTATATCCCCGTTGGGAATGGTTTTTCCGGTGAGAAAATACCATTAGACGCAAAGCTTACGGATCTCTCAAAATACGATGTATTTATCATTGGAGATGTTCCCGCTGATCTGCTGGGTCCCAAAATCATCCGACAGATTGCAGACCGAATAGAGCAGGGAGCCGGGCTTTTGACGACTGGTGGTTATCATAGTTTCGGTCCCGGCGGCTATGCAGATACGCCTTTAGATAAATTCATTCCCGTCCAGATGCGCCCCAGTGAAAAACAGACTGGTAATACGATTGCGAAAGATCTGCATTATTTCCAGGATCTCAAGATGATACCGACCTCGCTGGGACTGCAACGTTATGTAATGCAGTTGGGTAGTTCTGCTGCAGTAAACCAGCAAATCTGGAATTCGCTGGCTCCTTTAAAAGGAGCAAATCGGTTAAGAAAAAAATACGATACGGTCGAAATCCTAGCACAATCAGCGGGAAATGAAGCTGTGCCTTTACTGTTTGCCGCTGATGTCATACGTTCGCGGGTGATGGCCTTTGCCGGCGATACGACATTTCAGTGGTTTCTCTCAGGCAATCGTGCTGAGCATGAGCGATTCTGGAGGCAACTGATACTTTGGCTGGCTCATAAAGAAAATGACTCCGGCCAGAGTATTTGGGCACGTGTTAACCCCAGAAACGTATCGCCTGGCGCCAGCGTCCCCATTCAGTTTGGTGCCAGAGACGCAGAGGACAAACCCGTTTCCGACGTCAAATTCACAGTTCAGGTAACAGGCCCTTCCGGTAAATCCCACCAGGTAGAATCATTCAGCACAGGAGAATCATCTACAACGACGTTTTCCCAGACACAGGAACCGGGCGATTATTGGGTTACCGTACATGCAGAGAAAAACGGTACTTCACTTGGATTCGATGCCACGACCAGATTCATCGTCGATCCGCGTGATCTGGAATTAGATAATCCGGCAGCCGACTATTCTCTGCTGGAAGCAATCTCTTCACTTTCCGGAGGCACCTCGCTTCCCCCGGAAGAACTGGAAAGCTTTTTGACCCGCATGAATCAGGAGAAATCCTGGAATAATGACCTGATAAGATACAGACGGATATCACTTTGGGATAACTGGTATTTCCTGCTTTTATTCGTGGTACTGCTCACGGGAGAATGGTTTTTAAGGAAACATAAAGGTTTGGTTTAATGACTTTTGAGGGTTTGTTTACAAATCTCCCGAAAAAATGAGTAAAAAAGAATCCCGCGAAAAAATCAGGAACATTAATACCATTGCCGACGTCGATCATCCTATAATAGGTACGGGAAAACACGCAGCGATTTCTATTTAGATACGGGCTTTCCATGTCAACGGCATCCAAACCGACAGAATCAACAGAAAATCGAGCGGGCCATTATGCCAAGTTCGATGAATATGTGAATTACCAGATTTCCAAAACTGGCTCAAATATCAAAGCCAATGACCTGCTCACAACGGGTGTGGGAATCTCGACCATCATTCTCGGCTACCTGTTGATTTTTGTGATCTGCGATCATTGGATCATCAAAGGGGGATTTGGACACACATCCCGCCTGTTAATGCTGGCAGGTGTGGTACTAGCCAGCCTGGGCTGGGCTATCTGGAAGCTCATCATTCCCTATTTCAAAAAAGTGACTCGGCTTTACTCTGCCCATGCTCTGGAGCAGTCTTCCGACGAGATGGAAGGCTCACTCCTGAATCTAATTGATTTAAAAAAGTCAAATCGACCAGTCAATCCCGCGATTATCAATTCACTGGAAAAGAAAGCCGCTCTAACTCTTTCAAAAACCGATACCGATCTGGCCATTGACCGTCGCCCGTTGATGAGGCTTTCTTACGGTCTATTAGTCGTGGTTGCACTATTGTGTTTCTACGCTTTATTTTCCCCCAAAGAGATCTGGCCTTCACTTTCAGCGGCCATGTCCTTTTCACGCCAACGCGAGTTCGCGACACAAACCCAAATCAATTCAGTCACCCCCGGCAATATGGAAGTCCTCTCTGGCAGCCAACTGGAAGTGATCGTCGATTTGCGCGGAGAAGTCCCCGACAAGGTCATGCTCTTCTACACATCCAGCGATCAAGGCAGAGTCGATGAACCAATCACATTACGTTCGATGGATGACACATTAAAACGCTACCAGGGAGTCATCGTTGGCGTCAACGGGAGAGGAATCAGGCAAGAATTAACTTACCATATCGAAGCGGGTGACGCGGTTTCTGAAGAGTTTCAAGTAAAAGTCATTCAACCGCCTTCTGCCACCGTGCATTCCGTCCACTACGATTATCCTCAGTACATGGGACTTTCAGGCGTGGAACAACCAGGAGCTGCCATTGATGCCTGGGAAGGTACTAAGGTCACCATCGACGCAACAACGAACATGCCGATCACTTCTTTCGAAGTCCTCTTCTCAGACGAAGAAGATTCTGCATCATTGCTGGAAGAATTCAAAATTGAGAAAACAATCAAGAAGAATTCGATGACTGCCTCCTGGAAGTTGAAATTACGTGCCGATGGCAGCTTCCCCCACTTCTATCAGATTAAGTGTCGAAACGAAGCAGGTCAGACAACTCTTTCTCCCACCGTCTATCCACTGATGATCCGACCTGATTTATCTCCGGAAATCACCTTACTCTCGCCAAAACAAGATTTAAAGATGCCGGCAAACGGCACGATCCCGATCTCGGTGATTGCAGAAGATCCTGATTTTGCAATCCGATATCTCAATCTGAGAGTGGATAAAGATCAAATTCGCATCCTGGATAAAACTTTATTTGAAGGAGCTGAAAAGCGCGTCAGCCTGAATCACGATTTCTCACTGGAACCATTGAGACTCACTCCGGGAGAAACAATTTTTTTCTGGATCGAAGCCCGCGATAATAAGCAACCTTCTGGAAACCGGAAGAACACCCCGAAAATCAAAATTGAAATTTTAGAGCCCGTATCCAAAGAAGAAGCGAAAAAACAACTGCAGGAACAAAAGCAGAAGTCAGAACAGGAAAATCAGAAACAAAAATCGGCTCAGGAAAAACAATCAGAAAAGCAGGCAGGCAAAGACTCTCAAACCGAAGGGGATTCCTCTTCAAAGACAAAACCGGATCCATCCGAAAAGGGAAAATCGGAGACGGGGACAAAAGAAGGAAATCAAAGCGAAGAAGGAACAGGACAGAATAAGCAAGACAAAAAAGGGAAACAGCAACCAGATTCCAACGCCCCTCAACAGCCAGAGGCGCCCACAACAGAGAAAAACCAGCCACAACCTGGCGATAAAAAAGGGTTAGACAGTAATGGCAAAGATGATCAGGAAGCGATCAAGAAAATTCTGGAACAACTGAAAAAGGAAGGGCAACAGCCTGAACCAGGTTCCCAACAAAAACAACCTGATTCCGAAAAATCAGATTCACAGGATCAATCTTCTGACCCGAACATGCAGGGCCAAAAATCGTCGCAACCTTCACCAGAGTCAAATCCCTCTCCTTCAAAATCTTCAGAAAATGCTGAAGGTACACCGGACGGTTCAGAAAAGAAAAATTCCAGTCCACAACCTTCTTCCAAGGCCAACCAGCCTGTCAGTGATAAATCAGATCAAAAGAATCAAAAGCAATCGGGCCCCATACCTGATGGTAAAAAAGAACCATCTGGCCCTTCGGACGATGCGATGAAAACGAAATCCGATGGAAAAACTAAAGGAAAAGGTACGCCGAACCACGATCCCGATGCCAATCCTGAAAAGCGCAGTAAAAATGTTCAACGCGATCCTAAAGATAAACCAGCTCTGCGACCGGGCAAAAATGAGCCTTCCGACTCTAAACCCAAACAGACCGAGCCGCCGTCTCAACAGAACAGTGCGCCAGGAAAATCGAATTCTTCTGAAAACAAACCACAAGAAGGGATGAGAAAACCCGAGAATTCAAATCAAAACCCAGCTCCCTCGAATGAGCAAAAACCAGCAAACGGCAGCAATAAAAAACAGGCCGGTAAACAAGCCGATGGTTCTAACGACCGCCCTCAAGGTGAGAACAGTCCCACCGAACAAAAATCGAAACGTCCTCAGGAGGGCGAGAGCGGTAAAAGTTCTCAAAATGACCAGGGGCAACCAGGCAGCAAGCAGCCCGGTAAAGGTGACTCTTCCGGACAGAAGGGGAATCAGGAGCAGGGATCGCAGAAAAAGTCATCGGGTTCCGGAAAATCAATGAACCAGAATAAATCTCAAGGCGAACCGGGAAAGGGCTCATCCCAGAACAGCAAACCGGGATCCGGAAAACAAGGTGCAAAATCGGAAGGCAAGGGAGGGGAGTCACAGGGGAAAGGCCAATCCAAGCCAGGCTCAAAACCGGGAGCCGGTTCAAGCACAGGCGCTAAATCCAAGAACTCTCAAGGCAGCAGTGCTACCAAAGGAGGGCAGGCTGCCGCAGACGGTGACCAGAAAACCAATCCAGGAAGCAGTTCAAATCTTCCCGAGGCGGAAGATGCTAATCTGGAATATGGTAAAGAAGCTGCAAATTTGGTTCTGAAACGCATCAAAGATGAACTCAAACGGAAAGAAGTCAATCAGGAATTATTAAATGAATTAGGCTGGTCTAAAGAGGAAATGAAACAATTTTCTGACCGCCTGCAAAAACAACTTCAAATCCCTGATACAAATCAACAATCGCCGGAATCTCTGGCACGAAAACGGCAATTCGAAGAGATGCTAAAATCACTCAAGCCTGCCCCTGGCGCGACACAACGTAATCGCACGAGCACCAGAAAGCAAACCAACGAAAGCCTCGGCCCCCGCCGACTACCGGTTCCCGAAGAATACAGGGAAGCCTACGAGGCGTTTACGCGAGGACTGGCTGAGCAAAAACCGAATGAAAAATAAGCAGATTTAAGACAAGAGAAGTTCGAGATCATCGCTCGAGAGATTCTTGAGCACACTCTGATTTTCTTCCAGGATCGCATCTGCCAACTCACGCTTCTGCTGCTGCAGTTCCGTGATTTTTTCTTCGACCGTGTTACGGCAGATCAATTTGTAAGCAAATACTCGCTTGGTTTGGCCTACCCGATGTGCCCGGTCAATCGCCTGTGTTTCGACAGCTGGGTTCCACCAGGGATCGAGAATGAAAACATAATCGGCGGCAGTCAGGTTCAAGCCCAAGCCTCCTGCTTTCAAGCTGATAAGAAAAACACCGCAGTCTTTATCTGTTTGGAACCGTTCAACGCGTTCTTTACGATCACGTGTCTGGCCATCCAGATATTCATATACAATATCTTTCTTATCCAAGTGTTCCTGTACGATAGACAACATGCTGGTAAATTGAGAGAAGACCAGCGCTTTATGTCCTTCTTCAATCAATTCTTCCAGATGCGGTATCAAAACATCCATCTTTGCAGAAGCGTCCATAGCCTCACCACGGTCAAGCAGCGCCGGGTGACATGCAGCTTGTCTCAAACGTAACAACGCCTCGAGCACATGAATTTTTGTCTTACCAAGGCCCTTTGTTTCTACCATACCCAAAATTGAGTCACGATAGTGCTGCCTGAGTTCGTCATAGAGGCGAGATTGCTCTTTGCCCATATCGCAATACAGGGTTTGTTCTACTTTTTCGGGCAACTCGTTGGCGACTTGTTCTTTGGTCCGCCTCAAAATGAAGGGACGCAACGCATTACTCAGCATACCTCGTGAATTTTTATCTTCGATATCACTGGTGTATGCCTTAAAGACAGAACTACGGCCCAACATTCCCGGATTGAGGAACTCAAAAATTGACCACAGATCTCCCAAATGATTCTCAACGGGTGTACCACTTAATGCGAGCCTGTGTTTTGCCTGAAGCAGACGTGATGCTTTCGCGACTTGTGAGCCCGAGTTCTTAATCATCTGCGCTTCATCAAGGACTGCATAATCAAATTGGATGTCTTTAATCTGATTAATATCTCGACGCATCGTACCATAGGTGGTTAACACCAAATCATAATCAGTGATTTGCTCAATCAGCTTACTGCGATCTCCGCCTGCATACTCAACCACTTTGAGCTCAGGAGTAAATTTTTCGGCTTCCTGCATCCAGTTAAACATGAGCGATTTAGGCACAATAGCCAGAGAGGGGAAGTGTTCTTCACGTGCTTGCTTACGCCTTAGCAGCAATGCAAGCAGTTGGACCGTTTTCCCCAACCCCATGTCATCAGCCAGACAGCCGCCGAAATGGAAGTCCTGTAAAAATTGCAACCACCCCAAACCTTCGAGCTGATACTTACGCAAGTCTCCCATAAAGCCTTCAGGTTCTTTATCGATCGAAATGCCGGAAAACGAACGAATCTTGTCCCGAAACTCATCGAAGGCCGCATCTGTTTCTACAAATTCCTGCGCGTTCAGTAACGCATCAAGTAAAGCAACCTGATTTGGCGCAAATCGAAGGTGATCTTCATCGGTTACAGCAATTCCAGCGAGAATTCCATATTGCTCAATCCATTCTTCTGGCAGAATCCCCAGTGAACCATCATCGAGTCTGATTGAAGAATCACCACGAGCCAAAGCAGAGAGCAGCTCAGGGAAGAGAACCGTCTGACCTTCAAAGTCGATATCTGCATGCAATTCGAACCAGTCAATCCCGGACTGTACTTTGAAGAGCATATTGCTCGGTTGATGAACCTGTTTACCATCTGCCCGGACCGCCCAACCTGCTTTGATGAGATCGCGAACGGCATTCCCCAGGTCTCTTGCGGATATTTCGACATCGCGTCCCTGAATACGACGATCCAGTAGCCTGCGAAAACCACTATCCTGCAGTAATGTCCAAGCCTTCGATTCCATTTCACGATTACGAAGAATACAACGTTTTTCTTCTCGATCCACGATGGCCCATTGTGTACTGGAACCTGAAACCAAATGCTCCAGATAGTTAAAATGGACTTCGCCGTAGAGACGATCCTGTTGCCAACGTTTTTTCTGGGGAGAATGGATTAACAATTCAGGCTTTGGATCGCAGGTCACCTCTTCAAGATGTAATTCGGACGGCAGTTCCAACCTGGGCAAAACCGGCATATCCAGCAATCGATCGACGAGCTCTTGTTGTTCGCCATCTTCGACTTCAATCGTTTCGTTTTGCTGGATCATTTTAATCCAGGGAAATGCATCGTAATCTTCCAGTGGGGTGATTTTATTATGTGTTAGTACGAGACCGCCGGCAACGATCAATCGAGCCGAGGCGATTTCCAGAACATCATCTCCCCGCTTTAAATGACCACTCAGCTTCCAATTTGCCTCTTGTTTGTTCCGGTCAACCCCCATACAGAATTCCCAGGAATGTTCCCCGTCCCAAACCAATGAATCGACATCATCAGGCTGACGATCCAAATAACGTACATGTCCTGTGCCACACATCAGTGGCAAAATCAGCTCACATAATTCATAAGGAATTCGATAACGATACGCGGCAACCTGTGTCTCAGTCTGCTGTGCCCGCCAATTTGTTCTTTCAGGAGTTCCTCCAGAAAGGTACGCGAGAATCCGACGGTCATCCTCATGCTCCACTTCCTGCAACTGACCGGCCTTCAGTTTGAGAGGTTTTAACTTGCCCCACTGACCATTAGCACGCCGCTGCCGTTGTGATGTCTGAACGACGAGCTGTCCCGACTCCAGGCTCTCTTCTACATCAATCTCATAAAAGATTTCCCGTTCCTGTTGCGTTGTTTTCGAAAGAACCGGCGCCATGACAAACTCATTCTTGAGTTCTACTAAGCGGGATTCCCATTCACGCAACCGTGGTTTTGCGGAAACCGCAGTCGACTGGCTACCGCCGGATTTCGACTTTCTCGAACGAGGGCCGCTGGATTCAAAATCTGCAGGCATTGAGAAATCGAAGTCGGGATCTTCCTCATCAAACGAGAGTGGAGCACTCTCGACAATAAATGGAGGAATATACCCCGGTTTAATGGCTCCTGTCAGATACCCAGCCTGGTCGACGGCGAGTATTGCTGCCCAGAGATGCTTACAAACATTGAACTTCTGAAACTGATCGCAGGTGCAATACGTTTTCAGGTTGCCCTCATCACGTGATAATTGCGTCTGATATTCGACACCATCACGGACAACAGCAAAGATATGATCTGCTGTAACACGAGTAAGCTCAACCCGTTCCGCTTCGATATAAGCGGCGCCTCGGAAACGGATATCTGCACGAAATTGATTTTCAAGCAGTTCTGCCAACGTCATGGACGGCCTCCTGCCTGATCCCAAAACGCAACTCGCATTCTTGAGACACTCCCATTTATTTGCATAAGTCAGTCCTGAATTCATCCTGGACCAACGATATTATCGGTCGGAACACAAAAATTTTGATCTCTCGTTTTCATAAAAATTAAAACAGCCCAGATAGGAAATAAGAAACTTACCTCTTAATCCCTATTCAAACCGCATCTTATGAGGTTACTAGATTGACGTTGCTTTTGACCAGTCAGTCTGGCTGGTTTTCTTATGAATTTTTGACTTCCATACAAAAAAGAATGTGAACATTCTATTATCTTAAAGAGTCTCTGAAGTTCATCCCCTTTAGACTGGTCGAACCATAAAAAGTGTGATATAGGACTTTCACAGAACGGCTCACCCGATTCACTTTTTACAATAAATAATTATATAATTAGTTTTCATTGTTAGCCCATCCGATTTACTTAGAAAAATAGAGACGAAACGGGCTCATCTGAAAGCATCATTGATAATGGAAAACACCCACAAAACCCTCAGCGAACAAGAAGTGATTCAGTGGTTTGAATCAGCGATTCCTGTCGAAGATTATCGGAATAAGAGTATCCTGTTAATCGTTCCGGATGCGACCCGCACTGCTCCTTTGCCACTTTTATTTTCGACATTCCATCGAATTCTCAGCCCGGTAGCAAAACGAATCGACGTATTGGTCGCTCTGGGCACACACCCTCCCATGCCCGAACAGGATATTTGTCGCTTACTGGGTATTTCAGAGAACGCACGACAAACCACATACAAGAATGTTGGGCTCTTCAACCATGAGTGGGACCAGCCAGATAAACTCACCGAGATCGGAACCCTCACAAAACGAGAGACAGCAGCGATCTCGGAAGGGCTCCTGGAAATGGATGTCCCGGTTACCATCAATTCCCGGGTTAAAGACTATGACATCCTACAAGTCATGGGACCCGTATTTCCTCATGAAGTAGTAGGGTTCTCCGGCGGAAGTAAATATTTTTTCCCGGGCATCTCCGGCCCGGATCTGTTGAACTTCTTCCATTGGCTGGGAGCTTTGATCACGAATGTCGGGATTATTGGTGTCAAACAAACTCCTGTGCGTGATGTAGTCAATCGTTCTGCAGCGATGATCCCCAATGAAAAACGTTGCATCACGTTTGTCGTTGCACCCGACAGTTCACTGTATGGTCTGTTTTATGGCACACCTGAATCTGCCTGGGAATCTGCTGCAGATTTATCCGGCCAAATTCATATCAAACGCATGCCGCAGCCTTTCAAACAAGTTTTATCCTGCGCACCTCTGATGTATGATGAATTATGGGTCGCTGGAAAGTGCATGTATAAGCTGGAACCGGTTGTCGCTGATGGAGGAGAATTGATTATCTTCGCTCCACATATGAAAGAAATTTCAGTCACTCATGGCGAGCTGATCGAGCAAGTCGGTTACCATGTGCGCGACTACTTCACAAAACAGTGGGATCAGTTCAAGCATATCCCCTGGGGGACGCTGGCCCATTCGACCCATGTCAGAGGGAGTGGGACTTTTGAAGACGGTGTGGAATATCCCCGGGTACAAGTCACACTGGCATCACAAATCTCGCCAGAACTTTGTAAGAAAATCAACCTTGGATACCGAGACCCTGATAGTATTGATGTGGAATCGTTTGCAAACCGGGAAGCAGAAGGGATTCTTCTCGTCAGAAAAGCAGGGGAGCACCTTTACCGCCTGGAAAACGACTAACCTGTAACAAACTGGCTATGCTCCAGGAGGCAGTCATCTATTTCACTTGATGACCAGACTTGAAAACACGAAAGAAATAGAGTCAAAAATCAATCATGAATACACACTCAGAAAAATTTGAATTAAAAGCCCGATTAGAATTGGCTTTAGAAGCTTCAGCAAAAGCCCGTGATTTGATTCTCCAACATTATCAATCACCCGACCTCAAGGTAGATCGAAAAAGTGATAACTCTCCAGTGACGATCGCTGACCGCGGTGCTGAGGAAATATTAAGAGCAGAAATCACTCGGGCTTTTCCAGAAGACAGTATTCTGGGAGAGGAATTACCGCCCGTTGAAGGCACAAATGAATTCAAATGGATTCTTGATCCCATTGACGGAACGAAACCATATACGCATGGGGTCCCACTATTTGGAACGCTGCTGGGACTGGAAGAAAATGGCAAACTTGTCATGGGCGTCTGTCGCTTCCCGGCGTTAGATGAAGTGGTATATGCTATTAAAGGAGAGGGGGCCTGGTGGAAAATTCGAGATCAGGAACCGCGTCGTGCAAAAGTTTCAGATAAATCTCAACTCTCCGAATCTGTCTTTTGCACAACGACCATGACCCGTTGGGAAACGATTGGGAAACAGAAAGCATATGAGACACTGTGTCGCGGCTCCTATCTGGCTCGTGGCTGGGGAGACTGTTACGGTCACATGCTTGTCGCTACTGGGCGGGCTGAGGTTATGATCGACCCTGTTTTGAGTCCCTGGGATGCCGCTGCATTGGTTCCCATTCTAGAAGAGGCTGGCGGACACTGGATTGACTTCGCAGGTAAGCCTTCAATCTATACAGGAAATGGTATGGCCGTTAATGCAGCATTGAAAGACGAAATTTTGCAGATCATTTCTCAATAATCTATGAATTTCACCTAAAAATGCCCGAATTCGATCTCCCATTGATTCCATTTACCATTCTTTGCTACGATCGCGAGGCGAAAGGATCTCGCCTCACATATTCCGGAATTGTGCTGCAACTTCAGGGAAGAAAAGAATGGCCGGTTACAAGGAACATATTAGCGTCAGTGGCTTACTGGGAATCGGATACGGAACGGTTGCCTGTTTATTCGCAGGATTCACACCTACCCAGGGAATACTCGCAGGCGTACTGACCTGGATCGGCGGAATGTTGCCCGATCTCGACTCTGAAACCGGACGCCCGATGAAGGAGCTCTTCAGCCTGACTGCGGCTGTCGCTTCGTTTGTTGCAATGCGGTGTATGATTCGAAAAGGCGCTGACCCTGATGCTGCGATCCTGATGGCCGTAGTGACTTATGCAGCCGTTCGATATGGCGGATCTGCTGTATTAGGAAAGTTTGCAGTTCATCGTGGTATGTTTCATAGCCTACCGGCGATGATCATAGCCGGAGAGTCTGTTTTTCTGGCATACATCAGCGATTCATATGCAGTCAAATTTCTCATGGCTGGCGGCATCTCACTAGGCTTCCTGTCTCACCTCGTTCTCGATGAAGTCTATAGCGTGGAACGCAGAGGAGTCATTATCCGTTTGAAAAAATCCTCTGGCAGCGCACTCAAATGGTTTGGCAAAGGTTTATTTGGGAATGCTGTTGCCTACGCGATTCTACTGACACTGACTTATATCACGCTGGTTGATTCCGGTGTTCTGATTCCTCCAGGGCAAGTCACTCCTATAGAAGAAACACGCCCCATTCGACACGCTTCTCCCTTCGAAACGATTCATCGGTAATGAATTTCAGGTAATCGTCGGAACGCGATAGCAACGCGCCATACTGAAGTTTATAATCAGTATCACTTAGATATTTTGAACTTTTGTCGTGCTTTTATTTGATCGAGATTTCAGGGAATAAAGTGTATGAAAATCGCCGGAGTACAAATGAATGTCTCTCTGATGTCAAAAGAAGAGAACCTGAATCGCATTATTGAAAAAATGAATGAGACGGCATCTGCGGGAGCGAATCTTACGGTGTTCCCGGAATGTGCATTAACCGGTTACTGCTTTGCCAGTTTGGAAGAAGCGATTCCTTATGCAGAATCAATCCCAGGCCCGTCAACAGAAAGACTGCAGGAAGTCTGCCGCGAATTGGATCATTCGGTTGTTGTAGGCATGCTCGAAATTGCAGAACAGGGTGTCTACAACGCAGCTGTTCTGATTACTCCTGAGGGGGTCTTGGGAAGTTATCGAAAAATTCATTTACCCTATCTGGGAGTGGATCGATTCGCGACCTCAGGCAATCGTGAATTCGCAGTCTACCCTCACCCCCAAGCAAACATCGGCCTCAATATCTGCTACGACAGTGCATTTCCGGAATCATCGAGAGTCATGACGATTCTGGGAGCTGATTTGATCATACTTCCGACAAATTGGCCTTCCGGCGCGGAATGTGTGGCAGAGCATACAATTAACGTGCGTGCGATGGAAAATGGTATTTATTATTGTGCCATTAACAGGATCGGGCTTGAGCGTGGTTTTCAATTTATTGGCAAAAGCAGTATCTGCTCTCCTTCTGGCGAGACTTTAGCCAGTTCTTCAGGAACAGAAGAAGAAATTCTGTACGCTACAATTGACCCGGCAATCGCCCGGAACAAAAGAGTGGACCGTATCCCCGATCAACATGTCATTGATCGTCTGGCAGACCGACGTCCTGAAATGTACGGTAAAATCGTTGAACCACATGGCTTGCAGCCTCCACATCGAAACTGACCATTTCTAAAATTCAGATTCTTTCATTCTCAGAATCTGAATAAATACGGGGGCCGTGACAAAATCATTTTTTGGCACAGTCTATGCTGTTCCTATGCTAACTCAGGAACAGACAACATCTAGCGTGATAAGGTGTTGAATTTTCTAGAAAAATAGACGGCTGATTCAGCCGAATGTTTCTGATTCAAAGCATTTTGCGCTGACTTGTATCGATTGCTTTACAACAGATCACATTTCTTGACTGAAAATAACGCTTTCAGACTTTTAAGAAAAGACGCACATGAATTCCAGACTGTTCCAAAATGTGACAGCAGCTTTGGTACTGGCAGTGGTTTCAGGTCTCTGCTTTCAGGCATTGTTGATCAATCCAACTGACGTGCTTGTTGGCTCTCAGGATCAGGGGCACAATGACACCACCAATCAATTCATTGCCTTTAAAAGTTATCAAAAGGTTTGTCTCGAGCAGCACGATCAGCTCCCGTTCTGGAATCCTTATTCTCTGCTTGGAATGCCATGGTTGGGAAGCCCGCAATCCTCACTATTCTATCCGGGAAACTGGATATTCTTTTTTACCAATGCGCTGACAACAATCAGTTGGACTCTGATTTTCCATCATTGGTGGGCGGGCTGGGGAGCTTATCTTCTCGGTCGTAAATACCAATTAAATTTCTTCAGCTCATTATTATCAGGGATCATCTTTCTGGCAGCTCCCTACTTTATCGCAAAAACGGGAGAAGGGCACTTCACATCCATCACTCAGATCGCCTGGTTCCCCTGGATGTTTTATGGCTATGAACTTTTAATCGAAGGTCGCAAAAAGGCGATTCCCATCATGGCTGTTCTGATTGCGTTAGCGTTCTTCTGCGGTCACGTCCAGGAACTATATTACCTGCTGCTGTTTTTCACAGCGTCCATCGCAATCGAATCACTGATCGCTTTTTTTCGAAATAACAAATCAGCAGCGACCGGCCAGGCAGTCGAAGATCAAATCGAGTCAGAGAAATCAAGTCTTACTGTTTCGGCAGGCAGCTTGATCAAAGCGTGGTTAATTACGGGGATCCTGACGACAGGGCTGGTCGCCGTTGATTTGATTCCCGTTTATATCTATACCCAACAGGCGGTTAGAGCAAGTGGGATTGATCTGCAGGCTTTGGAAAGCGGCAGCCTCGCTCTGCCCAGCCTGCTGCAGTTGCTGGACCCTTTTGTCTGGGGAGGTCCTGCGAATTATAGGGGCCCAGGGGGCTATTATTGGGAAGCGGTTTGCTATTTTGGGTGCCTACCATTATTACTCGCGGCTCTGGGGGTATTTACTTCCTTTAGAAACCGTAGAGTCATACGATTATCCCTGATTGGTTTCGCATCGTTTATACTAGCATTCGGGCCACATCTCCCCTTTTACACACTGTTTTATGAGATCATTCCCGGCTTCTCCATGTTTCGGATTCCAGCTCGTTTTCTGTGGCTCTGTTCGCTGGTTTTTGCCATGCTTGCAGGCTTTGGTTCTGAATCAATTTCGTCACTGTTCCTGAATCCAGCCAGGAAAAAGTACCGCAACATATCAATTGTCTGTTTCGCCGCAGGCTTACTTTTCCTGACCTATCTGGTGTTCTTTTCACAGGGTCTGGTTTCCTTGAAAATCAATCCGGAAAAAATCATTAAACTCCAACTGCTCTCTCTCACCGTAGCGGTGATCGGGATTTCTGCATCAATATTTGCGGCCTGTTTTTCTCGTAAGACAGCAGTCGGGGGCATCATTCTGCTGTGTGTTCTCTGTTCCTGGGAGCTTTCTGTGCACAGCAAGCAGATATTAAGGACCATTCCACAAACGTCATTTCGAGACGAAACGAAAATTACAAAGTTTTTAAAAGAGAATCTGGGACAACATCGAGTGCTCGTCGACCAAAAATTGCTGAGTGATCGCGAAGCGTGGAACAGCCAAATCTTAAAAATCCAGGGCTATGAACCAGTGCCTCTGACACGCCTTGGTCTTTTAGCAGCAGCGGCTTTCCCTCAAAAAGACGCAGCACTGATGATGGCTGGATATAGTGCCCCACAACTCTCTACTGCGCGACAACCGTTATTAGATCTGATGAGTCTAAAGTATGCTATTCTACAAACCGATCAGCGGGTAGAGTACGCAGGTTGGAAGATCATCGAACAAGGGTCCATTCCTGAAGAATTTGTTTTGCGAAATTCTGAACCAATTCAAATACCATATTTGATCCTGGAAAACACAAAACCGCTACCGAGGGCATTTTTAGTCGGACATACAGAACCTTTAAATCCGAATGAAGCAAGCACACAAATCGTAGACAAAATCGCGAAAATCCAACCGCGTAATGAGGTCTTGCTACCGCGTGACGTCCTGCCTGAAGGAAAGCGACAAAGTTACAAAGCAGCTAAAATCACCAAGGCATCTCCCAACCACCTGCAAATATTGGCTGAACTGGACGCTCCGGGATATCTCGTACTCTCCGACATTTATTACCCAGGTTGGTCTGCGCGCATTAAAGAAACTGAGGCCCCGATCTTACCCGCAGATTTTTCCCTGAGGGCCATTCCACTTCCGGCAGGCAATCATGAAGTTCGACTTTCCTTCACTCCTCCCGGATTTAAGATCGGCCGTATCATTTCAATAATGACACTCGCAATCATTCTGATTTTGCTGCTCATGTCATTTCGAACCCCGCAAGAGAACAAATCGAATTAACCAATTCCGCAGTTATTAAAACGCCCGTGCTGAAGCAGACAAAACAACTTTTCGCTATCAGTTTTCTGCCTGGCCTGACTGTTTTCCCTGCTTCTTTCTTTGCTGCTTCTTGTAGAAGTCTTTCACTTCTGCTTCTGTTGGCACCTTCCCGCCTCCCAAAAACTTCCCCAGGGGACGTTCAACTTTATGAACCAGGTATCTTCCTGAACGAAAAACAACAGGCTGAGACCAGGGGTAGGCCCCTTTGAGACTGACAGGATAATCCGGCGGTGTGATTTGCTTTGAATTCGATAAGGTTGCCAAAGCAGCCTCTCTACCAAAACCGCTGTCGATGAGATCGGTTACGATGTATTTCTGCGTGCTTTCATTGATCGCTGTATAAAATTCATTTCGATGATTGGGACAGAATATTAATGTCGAGTCGAAGAAGACAAACCGGGTTGCCGGTTCGAGAGAGAGTTCAGGATACAAATAAACTAAAGTGGTATTATAACAGTGTAATTCTCCATCCTTCAGATTCTGCCTTTGCAGATACTGTTTGACGGCATCCAGATCCTCCCAATCAACCTGAACCAATAAAGCTAATTTTGACTTTAACTGGGCATTGCTCGAATTCAACAAACAGGTCTGCCATAACATCGCCCGTTGAGGTTTAAATGCTGGAAATGAAAGGATGACCAACATCAGAAAAAAGGCCATGCCTCCCTTCCAACTCCAGGTAAGTGACTGATTCTGAAATCGGCTCCCCAAATAACCGCCAATGACAGTAATTGCTAATAGATGGGAAGGGGGGTGCACATAATCAAACATGTGCTGGAATGCGATCGATTGAAATAACCAACCGAGGTACATGAAAGCCAACAGAACCGAATCGCGTTTTCCAGACTCAATCGGAGTATCTCTGTCAGTTTTTGCTCTGATATTCCAATAGTCTTTGATGGCGACTAATGCGAGAGGCACTGCAATGAGATGTAATAAGAACCAGGGATAAAAACGATACAAAAACTGAGCAACACGTAACGGTTGCCAGCCCGCTTTTCGCGCTGCCACATATTCCGGGTTCCACTCAGTAAACGTCTCATAAAACCAAGGCCAGGCGCCATTCTGCCACATCCAGTAGCTGCCTACTGCTCCCAGCAATAAGCCTCCCAGCAGCAAGCCTGAGAAATCAATCATCAATTTCCGAAATTGGCGTACTATCAAGAATGATCCAACCCAAACACATAATGCAGGAACAGCCACAAATGGTTTGACCCAAAAAGCGGTTGCCCATAAAAGTCCTTCCAGGAAAGCCCATCCAAAGACTGATGCCGAGGATACCTGTGGCTGAAGATGCTCTACGAGTCGGTCAGTTTGTTTACGTCTCAGCCAAACAGCTACCAGTGCAGGGAGCAGAATGAGAGTATCCCGCTGAAAGTGACACCACTCCGAGAGGGAAAAGTAAAATGAAAACAAGGCGATAGCAAGCCAAAGCATACCCGTGATAGAAAGGTGATTTCTGCGATTCCATAAAGTGAGGAGCGAAACACTACCGCTGACTATCAGCAGATCGACGGCTCGAATTGCATCAGAACTCATTCCAATGAAAGAACGAACCAGCATGTGCAACCAAACGATACCTGGCAGATTCGTCTCGAAGATATCTTTATATAAGGTTCCCCCATTCAGAACCATTTGCGCCTGCAAGTCATACAGCACCACATCCGTCGCCAAAGGCATTCTGATAAACAACGGAATATTTAGGATGAGAATCAGTCCGAATATCACAGCGGCCACCCATGTTCCGCCTGTCAATTGCCTGGATGGCTGATCTAGCACTTCTACCACTCCACATATTTACACTTCAACTTACTACCTGCGGGATCAGAATCAAGAAACACTACAGGCAGAATAAACACTATAGACAAAATATATACGATTATATTGACCTGAAATCTACTGTTTTTGTGAGGAAACCTGAAGAGTTCTCCTGTCAGCATTGTTATGCTGAACTCGGTGACTCCTTTTTTGGTGAAGCCTCGTAACTCCATTTTGTATTTTATTGCGCTTATGACACCCAAAAGCCAAATCAAAGGAACCGCAGCCGCAAAATACGTCTCGAGTCCTGAACTGATCTAATGTGATGCAAACTACTGATGGAACGTTCCCAAACAAATTTGGTAACGGAAAATTTAGCCAATATGTTTTCTGCTCCCATCTTAGTTGAAAGTTGGATTGGAACGGTACGTAATTTGCATTAATTCAACCGCTTCGTTTGTGAATTCACTGGTTTTGATAAGATGGAACATGGTGTGGAATACGGCCGTTCGCATATTTTAAATAATCTCTTCCTCAGAAGTAGAAAAGATATGATTCTGAAACGCCCTGAGGATTCCCCTCCATGCTTTACTAGCATCTTTCAAGTCTTTCACGCTTGCCTAAAATCCTTTGCCCAGATCGCACAAAAGATGATTTTTTTGATTCGAGTTCTCTTGGACCTTCCACTGGTAGAAAGAAGGATCAAATGAATCAAAGTAGTTATGAGCATTTAAAAACTCAGCGAAAGCCAATTGCTGAAACACTGATTTCAGTAGTCCTGCCTGTATTTAATGAGCAGAGCGTTCTCCCTCAACTATTACAGGCTGTTGAAGAATCTTTACAAACAACAGGGTGCGGGTACGAAATCATATTCGTCAACGATGGTTCTTCAGACCAAAGTGGACAAATCCTTGATGGTCTTGCGGAATTGAACTCTCGCGTCAGAGTGATCCACTTTGCCAAGAATTTTGGGCACCAGGCAGCAGTCCAGGCGGGCTTACTACACACAACCGGCGACGCAGTCGTTATCATGGATTCAGACATGCAGGATAGCCCTGCCGCCATCGTCGATTTCATTGAACATTGGCAAGCAGGTTATGACGTCGTCTATGCGATTCGCATCAACCGCAAAGAAAATATTGTCAAACGTTGGGGGTTTCAGACTTTCCACAAATTGCTCAACCTCATTGCCAGTACATCAATTCCTCGGGATGCAGGCAATTTTGGCTTGATTGACCGTAAAGTCGCCATTCAGATCGCGCAGCTCAATGACAGAGATCGCTACTTTCCCGGATTACGATCCTGGGTTGGTTACCGACAGATTGGAATAACCGTTGAACGTCTGGCCCGCTATGACGAAAATCCTCGAGTCTCATTTACCCAATTATGCCGCTTAGCCAAAACCGCAATTTTTTCCTTTTCATTTTTTCCACTCACCATATTTTATATCATTGCTGCTTTGTCGGCAGTCGCTTGTGTGGGGTTGGTATCTTATACGCTCTATCAGAAATTATTTACCGAACTGGCAATTCCGGGCTGGGCGTCCATGACGATTACCGCGACTTTTTTTGGTACATTGAATGCGTTAGGAATTGGAATTCTTGGCGAATATGTGACTCGAATCTATGATCAGGTCAGAGCACGCCCGATGTTCATCGTAGGCTCTAAAACCAATTTCGATTCCCCGGAAATCGAAGCGCCTCTTCTGGTACAATCAAAGAAAGCTCATGGTTCCGAAAAGAATGTCACCATTGAAGCCGACCAGGAATTTTCTCAACAGTCCTGATCTTCTCAAAGAGAGCGCTCTTTCGGCCTATTGAGAAGTGTCTCTCACAATAATGACGGAGTCTTGAAATCGTGAAGCAGGCTTTTCACTTCCCCGTTGATTTCGGTCAGCACCAGCCTTCTGGGAAGGGTGAAACAGCCGAGGTCGGAAGACAACCATCAGCAGCATCGGCAAGTACCACAACAGATAAACGCTCCCCTGCTGAGGGTACCACAGCAGGGTGGCAATGATAATGGCTGTCGTATGTGACATCAAATGGCCTAAATTCTTTCGTCGTGGCCAGATTGTCAGACAAGCGATTAAAAGCACGAAGCCGACAAATACGGGAATGCGATACGCCGAATCATAATCGCTCCAGAATCCGGGAATTTTCTGGCCTCCCTCAAACTTGAGAACTGACCAGTCAATCGAACCAATTGTCTGTTGCGTAAATGAATAACGATCAACAGAGGTCAGAATTAAGCTGCCCAGTAAGATAATGCCAACGATGCTACCTGATATCACAAAACGTTTCAGACCATTTTTCCGGTAAAAACTGGCCCATAACGGCAAAAGAAAGACCGGAAAAAACATGGCACCACATGCCAACCCCATAAAAATGCCAGACAGAATGGGTTTCTGATAGGTCACAAATGCCCAAACAAGTAATGCAGCCGGTAACACGTGGTTCGTTTTGCTGACATCATAGGCCGTACAAGGCAATAAGAGATAAAGTAATGCCATCGCCAATCCAAGTTGCACATCGGAAAAATGTACTTTCCCCATAATGATCAATCCCACAACCACAAAGGCGTGGGCCAGAATTGACATCATTCGCGCAGCCAGCGTGGAATGATCCAGAGAGGTTTCTGGATTGGTAACGGGGGTTGTCCCTTTTACAACTGCTGATGAAAGAGGAACGACAGGCGCGGTCAAGAGGCGAGCAGTAGGCCCGGCTTCCGGAATTTTTTGTTTTTGAGTCACAGTAACATCCTGCATACTCAATAAACTGTCAGCTTGTTTTACCGTTTGAATGGTTTCCGGCGCCGGTTTCTCTGTGAATACGCGCACCACTAAAAAAGCAAAAATCGAAATACAGAGAAACGCCATTCCGAAACTGTTTAAGTTCTGTTCGCCGCGTGGCCTGCGTTGAAAAAAACAATCGACGCTCATACGAATCACTAGCAATCCGGTTCCCACAAACAGCCAGACATTCCCCAAAATGGGATGATCTCCCACAAACAGAAGCCCCGGGGAAATCGAGAGCAGCAACAACAGGTCCAAATTGCGCAGCGACAAAATGCGGTCGAATCGAAAAAAGACCGCGAGGGATAGCAACAGCGACAAGTAGAACCATGTCGCCTCACTTACAAAATAATCAGGTAAGATGTGATTCATACAAGAATACCGCCAGTGATAAGAATAGATCACCAGTCGTAAAATTTTTTCGTTTGAGCTTCAAAACAGGTCCCCTTGTTTTTGCTCAAACTCTTGTGCCAATTCCTACTACTAATATCAGCTAGTTAAGATTTGATTCTTTATTGGCAACGTAATCTGACCTTATTGTTCACATAATTGAAAATTTTAACCAGCCGGTATTTGATTTTTTCTCAAGATCGGACAGATTTCAGCGTACCGTCAAACCAAATGTATATATAAACCTACCCAAAAGATAGAATCCAGATACCATGGAAGCAAGACCATTCAACTAAAGATGCCATGTTTCTCTAAAATCAATTACGAGTGATAAACGACTTCGAAAGCACCAAATTCCCCTTGATCATCGAAATCAACACTGCCATGATAAAGGCTTCTAAACACCTCGGAGTCCAGCTTCCATAACTGATTGAAAATGGTTCACTCTCTCTATCACAGAACTCGAACTGCCAGAATCCGGTCAGGCATCATTTGTCGTCGAACCAACCCAGAATAATGATTTGCAGATTTACATTCAGCCTGAATCGGCAGAAGAAGTCGCGCACGTTCGGAGGTTGGCTGATCAAGCAGGACTCTTAGGACAACAAATCTCAATCGACTGATCCGAATGCACGCGCTCCGTATCGAACTCCGTTCCGGGTGGATCCCCAATTTTCTCCGATGCCGAAAATCTCGACTGCTGCAGGAAGCAAAGTTTTTGGACACATTACGCATGAATAAAACCAGAACGCGCTCTAGAACACCTTAAAGCGTATCAATGCGTATGAAGGAACAGATCTCTGATCGCATGCACTGCCTGCGTTGGCAGTGAAGGGGGAGAAACGGACATCAGTCCTGCAGACACAATCGTAGTTGCACTGAAAAATGGACACCCTTGCTGTTTCAGTAAAGAATGATCCTGAATGTGCGTAGGCAATACTTGTTGCCTTTCTGTCAGACTGCAAATTCGTTACGTTAGGCAAACCAGCATACTCTCATTCTTATTCCCTCTGAAATTGAATTCCAATGACAACCTCGATCCACCTGTATCTTTCCGGAGATAGCCATGCGTCATCCGGAAGCTCGACCGACCTTTCCAATCTCAGTTTCGGCAGCCTGAATCATACAAATCCCGAATGCCTTCGACGGGATGAACTTATTTCGCTTTTTAAAGAAGCGACTTCAGAATATGTTGGCTTTGTAGACCGGTCTCAACTTGCGGATCAAAACCAACTCACTCAACTCAATGATCTTGAATTAAGTGGAGATCAGACCGAAATCTATCTGGCGTCTTTCAGTGATTCAAAATCATTCAGCCAGTCATATGAGTGCCTTCCACCGGTCGCAGCATTTCTTGCAATGAATCCGCTCCAACATGCATTGGTTCTTATACCCAGGTCGGCTTTTTTGAATCTGCAAGCACTCCCTGATTCAGAGGAGCTTCTCTGGCATGCACTGATTCTTCTGACTCAAGCAGGTACCAAAAGTCGATCCATTGATTTCCCCCCACTGACTCAAGCCGGTAACGCACCACAACGATTACCTGAACTGGCACCGAATCATCCCGGCTCTGATCGTGACTGGTTGCTTCATTTATTAAGGGCGTACCAGCCTGATCAGGATTTACCCTCGATTTCTTCCCAACCGGATGCAGTCGCTTTAAAAGCAGGATTGTTCTGTGTCCACGACTATCTTGATGAAAGCCATCAATTCTCACAATCTGTAGAGAATCAGGGCTTACACCACGCAGGTGACTATTGGCACCATATTATGCACCGTCGTGAGCCAGATTACTCCAATGCCAAATACTGGAGCAGGGTAGTCGGCTATCACCCAATTCATGATATTTTACCAGAGGCGGTAGCGCCAATTTTTGATCAACTTGACGGCGACACTGTCGCAATCTGGAAAAACCGGTTGCTGCAAAACAAACGGTGGTCACTCAATGCATTTGTCGACTGCTGTGCGGAATGCGAATCAAGTCAGGATTCGGACTTAAACGAGTTGGCACGAAAGATCCAATGGATTGAAATGCAACTCCTGCTCCAGAAATCATCCCTTGATGCAGTAACAGGTTAAGGCAAAGCAAGTTTTCACACATCCTAAGATGTCTTAAGACCGAAAAAGACTCTTTTTTACAATTATTGCCGTTCAGAATGCCAAATCGCCGGAATTGCACCGTTAAATTCTGTTGACAGCCGCGTTTGCGCGGTTATGATTTATGTACTTACCGCTCAATCCTCCTGCGACTCCTGCGGGCAAACCGAGTGGATATCCATCCATGGGATTTCCTCCGAGATGTATTTTCGCAGGGGCGCCATCAAGCAGGAATGACGACTTTTCCTTCTCGTCTTTTCCTCAGTGCCGACAGAGCATACCTTATTGGAATATCCCATTTTGCTGGTGTTCATTTTTCGGTGAAGTCTTCGTCTGTTACCATTTCACTGAAAAACCTGATTAATCAAAAAATCGTAATCGTCTACCTCGACTGATACATAAAAGTTAATGGGATCGTTAGTATGTTTGGCTTTCCAGGCTGGATCGAAGTTACCATCATTTTAGCAATTATCTTACTCCTGTTTGGTAAGCGTTTGCCAGGAGTCATGAATTCTCTTGGAAGAAGCATCGTCGAGTTCAAAAAAGGTACACAAGAGGCTCCTGACGAAGAAGAAGCTTCTAAAATACACCCCCATGATTCCAAACACGACAATCAGTCAAGTTAGAATGTTTTACTCGAGTTTATAAGCACTACCAGATTGTTGAAGATGGTATAAGATAGAAGCAAGGCTCAAAGGGCACAGTCCTTTTTGTTAATCGCCCTTAATACCTTAAGTATAAAAAGAGGTTCAAAATGTTTCAAACGATCACACACATGACTGCTGTTCCTGCAATTTTCGGAATGCCCGGTGGCTACGAAATGATTATCGTCGGGATTATTGCACTGCTTCTCTTCGGGAAACGACTACCGGAAGTGGCGCGCAGCCTGGGCAAAGGAATTGTGGAATTCAAGAAAGGCGTCAGTGGAATTGAAGACGATGTTAATCAGTCAACTTACTCACAATCACAGACTGAAACTCCTCGCCCCACGCCAGAAGAGCGTTCTGATGAATTTGCCGCACCCAAGTTTGAAATTCCCAGTTCAGAGCCAAAAGCCGAAGAGAAGTCGGAACAAGCATAATCTCTTTTCCGCCATTGAAATCAAATTGATTTGGCTTAATAAGGGGATTTGCTCAATACTTCAACGTCTACAATTCGTCCGGAAGGCTTCGTTAAGTCCAGGATTATTGGTTCAGACGTGACTTCCTTGGAGATATTACCGGCAGCATCTCGAGCGATGACCTGCAGATAAAACTTGGAAGGGTTACCCGGTTTAACCGACCAGGTAAATCGTCCCATATCTTCCTGCCAATCAACGATGGGTTCCCAGGGACCATCAGGTTGAGTAGAAAAATTGATCACAATTGGTTTTTCAGCCGGATTCTGATCACTCATTGCCCAGGAGATTGTCACTTTGTTTGCTTCCCCGCCTAGTCCCTGTTTTACAGGATTCAACTTGAGTGCAGGCGCTGTGCGATCGACTACGATCACAACATCAGGCTTCTCACCTGACTTAGGTAGTGCATCGGCCAATCCAACCCCACTTCGCACACGCAACGCAAATCCATAAATTCCATCATGGGGGACTTCCACATGAAAGGGGCTCTTCTTATCGGGATCTTCTCCATATTTATACCACTTCTGACCATTATCTTCAGTGATGTAGAGTTCAACTGCTCCCACTCCAGAAGGACCCACCTCGTCGACTTGAAAGCCAATCTGGAACTGTGCCCCATTCAAAACCTGCTTACGCTCGGGAGCCCAATTCTGCTCTGAAGCAGGATAACGATTTTTGGCATAGTGAGGTCGTTTCTCTGGACTATCAGCAACATAATGTCCTTTGACCTGATCCTGAAGGGGTTGTTCCGCTGGAGTTAGTTGATTCGAGCTGCCTTTTTTCGGAAAGACACTCGGGAGTTCTCGATTTGCGAGTGGTGTCTGATTTTCAAATGACTTTGGCTGCGCTGATTCGAGCGTCTTTCCTGCATCGGAATACGGCCTGAGCGATTCCGGTTCCGACAAAGTGAAACTGTTATCGGGCATACTACCTTGTGCAATTGGCTGATTAAAATCAGGCACATCTTGTTTTGCCTTAGGCACTGTACGGCTGGCGGCTGCGACTACACGCAGCTGTTTCTGACTGCTACCAATATTATTGGCCCGGTCCTTGATTACGCCTCGTACCGAGACAACACCACCTTGGGAAATAGACCAGGTTGTTTGTCCTTTACTATGGGGCGCCACAATCACACGTTGCCAGTTCTGGCTGCCATTCTGAGCATATTCGAGGACGAGTTTGGTGGGGTCCAGATACTGGTCTTCTGCATTCCAGATGAGTTGCACTTTGCCAGGAGACAACTGTCTCAAATCGAGATCCAATTGAGGCGGAGTGGTATCAATCACAACTCGTAACCCGGGTTCAAAAACTCTACCAGAAGGGTGGAGTTGATTTTTCGAATCCAGAGTCCGAACCGAAAACCAATACTCGCCGTCCTGAGTGGCTTCAAAAGGAAACTTGCGAGCCGTGGGAGCGACCGATTTTAAATGATTCCAGGTAACGCCCCGGTCTGTAGAAACATAGAGCCTGATTTCCCTGGCTCCCAATCGTTCGATCTCAGCCTGATCATAATGATAGGGTATTCGGAATTGAGTTTTACTGGTGTAGACAGGCGCGGAAGGAATTGCAGCTGCCTGGGTTGAATCAAATTGAATCGCCCAAATTAAGCAACTGACTACCAGTGGTGTCAATAGTCTCATGCCAATACATCTCCCTACCAAGACAACAGAGTTCTTAATGCTATCCAGGTTCGGAGCCCCCTCCTGAGAAGTTGTAAACTAATTCAACAGCCAATACGTACGGGTACTAGTAAACCGAATCTTGACTATCTAGGCATATCGTCAAATCAAATCGTACGACTTGAGACGATCTTTCTGATTAGAACAAAAGCGCAGTACAAGAAAAACCTCCCTATTTTGAGTAATAGTAAAAGAGAGGTTCAACCGCGGCAGATCAGAATTCCAAAGGGGGCCATCAGGCTTTGCGGAGTGCAGCAATCTGATTCATATATTCAGTAGTCAGTTTCTGAATTCCAGCCAGGTCACCCGCTTCGACCATCTTCTTTGTGACAAGCGAACTTCCTAAACCCACTGCACAAGCTCCTGCCTGGAGATAAGCCGGTAAAGTCTCCAAATCAACCCCCCCAGTAGGCATCAGTGGAATTTGTGGCAGGGGACCATGCAATGCTTTGAGATATTGAGGCCCACCAACAAAAGCAGGAAAGACTTTGATAATGTCTGCTCCCGCTTCCCAGGCAGTCAAAACTTCCGTCGGTGTGAAGGCACCGGTCATAACCAGTTTGTCATACCGATTGCATAATTCAATCACGTCTGTATTAACAGTGGGAGTCACAATAAACTCAGCGCCCGCCAGAATAGCAGCACGCGCCGTCTCGGGATCAAGAACAGTTCCCGCCCCCAACAGGATCTGGTCTCCTAATTCCCGCTTCACCTGGGCAAGAATGTCGAGAACCCCCGGGACAGTAAATGTCACTTCAATCACATCCAAACCGCCCGCAAAGATGGCCTTAGAGACATCCACCAGTAATTCACCGGACGGGGCACGAATAATGGCAACGGCCCCACGATCGAGAACCTGAGTTAAATCCGCATGACGACTCATAAGTGGCTTACCTTTTTTCTTTACTATTATTATCTAAATTAGGAGGGGCGTCTCGTTAAGCCTGATACGAGAATTGCTCAGCGAATTCTAAGATCCATAAGTCAATCAAGTCCTTAAATGACTGCATATCGGCTTCAGCGACAAACTGATAATGGGATCGATTGTAGGTCTCTTTATTCCGAATTGTGGCTTTGGCAACCAATTCGATGATATGAGTTTCCGTAAATGGCCTGACGATCATTTCCAGGCGACTATAAAGGCTCTGTGCCTTTTTGCCCGTCCCAAGGCTGACATCATCACGGGTAATTCGAGATCCCCAACCAGCTTCTTCCATGAGAGTATTAAATTGGAATCCTGGGAAATGATCGGCTAGCTTTCTCAGACACACATCAATATGGTCTGTTAACTCAAGTCGGTATTTTAAATGAAGATTACGAAATTCTTCTTCAGACATCTTTTTACCAACATCTTGCCGTAATTCTTCATCTTTGGCGGCACGCCCTTTGTTAATCGCATGCTTAAGACGTTTTTCAAAGTCCATTCATAATCCCTAACAATATATTGTCTGTACTACTGTACTGGTTCCGGAAATTAAAAATCTGAGACGGAATCGAAAATTTCGAAACCGATACGAAGCTGATCATAAAAGTGGATAGATCGAGATGCAATGCAAGGCCACCTCAAGTCTTTCAATTCTGCCAACGTGCGGAAAAACAGTCAAATCGCTTTCGGGCTTTGACAATAGGTAATATCGACAATGTAAGACTTACTATTTCCAGAGCCCCGTGGCACGTTTCAGCAAAAAACAGGGATACCTACCAATTATTTCTAATTCCGCAGAGATTTACACGGGGACGCTGCCACTTTTTTAATCAATTTTCAGTTAGAACAAGAGAGATAGCCCCATTCTCACAAAAACTCCACTCCCTGTCTCAGTGTGGAATCAGAGTGCTCTTATTTCTTTCTTGCATCAAATTTTGCTGATTTTTGGCGCGTGATGTGCTAAATACCCTCGTATACTGATACGAGCCTTAGCATCAGGTGGACTTGCCTCAATCAAGAGTCTCCCCGATAATAATTGATAAACGATGTATCAGCCTGGGATCAACGGAGAGGTTAATGACAAAAGAAGTTCTATTTGTCTGTTCATCTTTCGGGGTTTCGTATTAGGGAAAGCAGGAAGAAAATACTCTCTGCTTATTTTAAAGTGGTTCTATATAATATAACTCTGGGAAATCTGTCAGGAAAACAAAAGCTGCTCAAGGAACTCTTTGCGGGTCATGTTCTTGGGTGGGTTTTGGCGGTTATATTTGTTAGTTTTTTGATTTGGTTGATCGTATGGATCGTAGGACGTTTTAGGGAAAATGAGGATCGTCATGTTGACCCGAGTGAATTACTCTTACAATTCTCAGAAATGCGGCGAGAAGGTGACCTCACCGACGACGAATTCCGATCCATCAAGAAACGGCTTATTACTCCAACCGATAAGAGTTTGGAAAAAGAAGACACTGCTGATCAAGTTGAATAATCTGATTATCTTCTGATTACTACGATTACCAAATGGTTGCCTCTTAAAATTTTAAATTCGATTCCGTTTTGGAATCCATTTCATAAGTTTGTACCTATCAAGTGATTTGCAGGGAGGCAAAATCAAAACTCACTGGACGTTGAACGCCATAACTTAGTTGACACCGTTGAAGGGAAGCTATGCCCACCGGACGAGATATCACCTCTGGAAAACGTAATTCTTCTGGGAAGAAAAACGCAAACTGTTCTTTTTGTAGAAAAAGTTATCGCGAAGTGGGGCCTCTCGTAGAGGGTCCCGACAATGCGTATATCTGTGGAGAATGTATTGAAGTATGCCAATCAATACTGGAACAGGAGCACCGACGCAGGGGAACGACAAAGAAACTATTCAAGAACGTTCCCACGCCACGTGAGATTGTAACACACCTGAATGATTACGTGATTGGTCAGGAACGCGCGAAGAAAGTCATGGCGGTTGCCGTTCACAATCACTACAAAAGGCTTATGCATGTCGAAGAAGAAGGTTCGGATGTCGAACTCGATAAATCCAACATCCTTCTGATCGGGCCAACCGGGTCTGGAAAAACATTACTTGCGAAAAGCCTGGCGCGATACCTGCAGGTCCCATTTGCAATTGGAGATGCAACGACTCTGACAGAAGCTGGTTATGTCGGCGAGGATGTTGAAAACCTGTTGTTGAAATTGTTGCACGCTGCCGACTTCGATGTCGAAGCGGCTCAAAGAGGAATTCTGTTTATCGACGAGATCGATAAGATTGGAAAGACCAGCCAGAACGTCTCAATTACGCGTGACGTTTCTGGAGAAGGTGTCCAGCAGGCATTGCTCAAGATGTTGGAAGGGACTGTTGCCAATGTACCTCCACAGGGAGGCCGCAAACACCCAGAGCAACAATACATCCAATTGGATACATCGAATATTCTCTTTATCTGCGGCGGTACTTTCGTGGGTCTCGAAGACATCGTTGGTCAGCGTCTCGGTCGAAAAACCATCGGCTTTGGGCAGTCTGGCAAAAAGAAAGATCCAGAAAGAACGAAAAATGATTTACTGGCCCAAGCTTCGGTCGATGATGTTTTAGAATTTGGCTTGATTCCAGAATTACTGGGACGACTTCCCGTTCTATCCTCATTATCTCAACTGGAAGAAAATGATCTGGTCCGGGTATTAACTGAACCGAAGAATTCCCTTGTCAGACAGTTTCAAAAATTCTTTGAAATGGAAAAGGCAACACTGGAATTCACCGACGATGCTTTGCATGAAATTGCCCGCATCGCTCAGAAGAAGAATACCGGAGCACGAGGATTGCGAAGCGTGATCGAACAAGCAATGTTCGACATCATGTATGAGCTTCCCGAGCAGGAAGCGGGTAAAAAATATGTGCTGACCCCTGAAATCATCCGTGGAACTGAACAATTACTTCCTACAGATGATTCTGCAGCCGCATAGACTTACTTCGACCCAAGTTCTATAATTAAATTAGAGATGATCATATTTCCCGCCGGAGCATTTCTCCGGCGGGTTTTCTTATGTGTGGCTGAGTCATGAAAATCCGTCTGAGTGTACAAAATCCTTCCAGCAAATCAAAATCAGTAACGCTCACTAAAACGACGTTAATTGGCAGGGCCTCTGATTGCGATTTAAAACTGAAATCCGATCTGGTCAGCCGCTATCACTGTAAAATATTTGTGACCGATTCTGTCGCCTTAATTCATGACTTAGGAAGTTCAAACGGGACTTTTATTGACGGAAATAAGCTGACCCCAAAACGTGACACGAAACTGGCTCCCGGTTGCCTGCTGTCAATTGCTGATATCAGTTTTCGAGTCGAGTATGATCCCCAGGTATATGTCGATGTCGGATCAACGATCAACCTAAAGAGTATCGAAGGGCTTCTGACAGAGAACTCTCTTAATTCGGATTTTGGCGATGTGGTAGCCATCGATATTCCTGCAGAAATCGTCCTGCCTGAGAACCAGACAAAATCAAAACAGAACAAATCGAGTGAAACGGTCACAATCGACGAATATGTTCCCGATCAGGACTCTAAGGAAAATAAAAAGACGATTCAATTTCCAGAGATCGAACTAACTGATAACATGGAAGAAAATTGACTCTCTTTTTGACCTTTCTCTACAGGATTCAATTATGCCAGATAATGACGTCCAGCAACTTTTGGAACTAAGTAAACAATTACTTGATGCCGTCGATCACAAAGACTGGCATACTTACACCAAACTCTGTGATGAAGAATTAACTGCGTATGAGCCCGAATCGCTGGGGCACCTGATTACAGGTATGGACTTCCATCGTTTTTATTTTGAAATGAATCCTACCGGAAGGCCCAGGCAATCCACGATCACTTCGCCTATGGTTTCGATTATGGGTGAGGTTGCCTTGATTACCTATGTTCGAATCGTCCAGGCAATTGATGAACACGGCCATGCTTCAAGCGCTTCATTCGAAGAAACTCGTATTTGGCAAAAGCAAAGCGATGAATGGCAACACGTTCATTTCCACCGCTCACTCGTATAAAGAATTGACTTTCATTCATGAATGATACTAGTCCAGCACCTCAAATCATCATTCTCTGCTCAGACATGTTATTTCTGAGCAAGATCACAGGGGTAGCCAATCAACTGGGGTTTTCATTCTGCACCGCGCTCAGCTGCAAAAAGACGTTAGAGTACCTTACGAATGAAGCCAGACAGTTAATCCTGATTGACCTGAATCTCCCAAATCTGGACTGGGAAATCCTGGCTTCAATTCATCACCCTGACTCAAATCTTGTCAGCATTGCGTTCGGACCACATGTCGATACCGAACGTCTTGAAAAAGCAAAAGCAGTGGGTTGCACTCAAGTGCTGCCCCGCAGCATATTTTCTGCACAGCTTCCTCAACTTCTGCAAGCGGCTCTCCCTCAGTAGAACAAGATCAGAACCTCACTTGAAGCAAGCGGGAGATGATTATTCTAACTGGAATTTCTTGAGGAGTCCCTGATATGCTTTTTCACCATGCTCGAGATCCACGACTGCACTAATGCGGGTTTCGCTGGTGTTAATCATCTGGATATTGATTTTGGATTCAGCCAGCGCATTAAACATGGATTGGCCGACACCCGTATGGCTGCGAAGACCGATCCCGACTACAGAAAGTTTCGCAATTTCTTCTTCATGACTTAATTCGACATCGCCCCATTCTGCCAACAGAGGCTCAACCAGTTCCAGACTTTTTCTCAAAGAAGTACGTGGCACCGTAAATGAAAGGTGAGCCTGTTCCTGCTCGCCCATATTTTGGACAATCATATCAACCGAGACGCCTCCCTCGGCAACGACAGAGAACAGCCGCGAACAGATCCCCGGACTATCCGGCAGATTTCTGACGGTCACACGAGACTGGCTTTGGTCAAGTAACACCTCGCTCACAACAATATCTTCCATGCTTGATAACTGATCAACAATTTCCTGCTCTAGTTGAGCCAACTCCTTCAACTGTTGCTCTGTTTGTAAACCTTCTGCAAGCATTTCATTTGTAGCAAAGTCATAACAGGGTAGCCGATCCAGTTCGAAGCCTTTATGGATCACGCATACTGCTTTTTCACATTGATCGCGATCAACGAGTACTGTCGTCTTAATTTCGCTGGTCGTAATCATCCCCACATTGATATCTGCATCAGCCAGGATTGAAAACATCCGGCTGGCCACGCCGTAATGATTGCGCATCCCGCTACCAACAATTGAAACTTTGGAGAGATTGGTTCCTTGTTGAATTTTCCCGGAACCAATCACATCAATCGCTTCGCTGGCAGCAGTCAGTGTCTCAGCCAGGTCTGATTGGGGTACAGTAAAGGAAACACGCGCCAGACCTCCTGTTCCCACATCTTGAACGATCATATCCAGACAGATTTTCCTTTCTGCCATACGCGTAAAAATACTGCCCATGATGCCCGGTTCGTCCGGAATATCAGTCAGGCTGACTCTGACTTCATCGCGCACAAAAGCCACTCCTGTGACGACTGGTGCGTCGGCTAAAGGCTGTGCGGCGATCAATGTCCCTTCGCCATCCGAAAACGAGGGACGTACTTTCAATGGGACTTTGTATTTTTTTGCAAATTCGATGGACCGCGAGTGCATCACACCGGCACCCAAGCTTGCCAGTTCGAGCATCTCGTCATACGAAATACTATCTATTTTATGAGCTTCTGGCACGATGCGGGGATCGGTTGTAAAAACACCTTCCACGTCGGTATAAATCTCGCACATATCCGCATCCAAGACGGCTGCCAACGCGGTTGCAGTGGTGTCGCTTCCGCCGCGTCCCAAGGTTGTTATATTCCAATCCTTGTCTCTTCCCTGAAAACCGGCGGCAATGACAATCTTTCCCGCATTCAAGGCGGCTCGCATCCGTTCTGTTGAAATCGAAATGATGCGTGCTTTCATGTGTGATGAATCTGTGACGACTCCAATCTGAGAGCCCGTCAAACTAATTGCTTCTCCACCCAGTTTATGAATTGCCATCGCCATCAATGCACCCGATTCCTGCTCACCGGTTGAAAGCAACATATCCATTTCACGTGGGGTAGGTTGGTCTGTGATTTCCGCAGCCAGGCCCACGAGTTCATCGGTTTTTTTACCACGAGCGCTGACCACCATCACCACCTGATGTCCGGCCTGGTGCATTTCAGTGGCGCGGCGCGCGGCAGCGAGAATTTTGCTTGTATCAGCTACACTTGTTCCACCAAACTTCTGGACAATGAGTGACACGTCTCTTCTCCGTTTCTCTTATCTTTTAAAAATAACCTGGTTCTGATTGCTGGCAGCCGCATGCAAACTTTGCATTTCAGTTCTCTCATACCACCATCCGTTGATTCAAAGAACTTAGCAAGGTAACAAATCGGCCCTGACACGTGAATCATCAGACTTTTCGGATTCGATAAAACTTTGAAAACCCCCTTGAAATGTGTCATATTCCTAAATTCTGGATGCTCTCATTCTGACGGGACGTCATACACCAGCCAGAAACGTGAACACAATAACACACCCCCCATTAACCGGAGATCAATTTTAAGACCTCTTCAGCGACCTGATAAGCGGCCTGGGGGAATGCAAGCTTGCGCATTGCCTGGGCCATTTGACTACGTTGGTCCTCAGCATTCAGCAAAGCAAGCACAGCTTCCGTGAGCAATTGGGAGGTCAAAACAGGCTCCTGTGCCTGTTCAATGACTGTCGCTGCTCCGTGATCCTCATAAAAGCGGCCATTGATGAGTTGGTGATCTCGAATCGAATTAGGAAAGGGAATCAGTACGGTCGGACACCCTACACACGCCAACTCTGCCAATGTTGTGGCGCCTGCGCGCGAGATAACCAGATCCGCTCGCGGATACCACTTTGTCAGATCGGTAAAGAAGGGCTGAACAGTGACCTCGAGTCCGGGGTACATCGCTTTCAGCTGTTGATATGCGTTTTCTACACTAGCAAAACCAGGAACCCCTGTTTGATGTACCAAGTGCAGTTTCTGAGGCATTTCGCCCAACGACTGTTTTAGCATCGAAACAACAGCGTCATTGACAGCAGTCGCTCCCTGACTCCCCCCCAGAACAAGGATCAAAGCTTCCTCTGGCGTACCCGGCGTTTCTTCTTTTGACTTTTCTGCTTTCGACGAAATCGCATGCAAGATTAGCCCTCTGACCGGATTGCCGGTAAAGACAATGCGCGGACGTTCTGCTTTCCCAGAAACCTTATTTCCAAACAACGTCTTGGCAAAAGAAGTGCAGACCAAATCTGAACGAGAGAACAAGAACTGATTTGCTCTTCCCGGGATAATATTTTGCTCAAGTAAGGCAATGGGAATTTTCAGCCGGGAAGCAGCAACGATCAATGGTACGCTGGCGAAGCCTCCCAAACCGATCACAACCGCCGGCTTTTCTTTTTGTAAAAATCGACGCGCCTGAAAGAAAGCACGGCTGTTATTCCAGAGGAATCGAACAGGGGCTCGTTTTAAATCACTGGTCGATGAGGAAGGCAAACTAAAGTGTTGATGCCCTGAGTTTTCAACGATTTGTTGCTCGACCGGTCGATCGGAACCAACGAATGTAATATTGCAAGCGCCCAGAACAGCTAATTGCTCCGCGACAGCGATTCCCGGGAGCAGATGACCGCCCGTGCCCCCACCGGAAAAAATGATAGATTTGTTCTCCGAAATGGATTCGCTCATTGTCTTGTGGGGTCGCAAGTAGTGAGATTTGTGAACTTAAACAGCAATCTGCCATCCCAGCATAGAGGAATCGTTCTCAAATTCCCAGTTAATCCTTCTCTTCGTCTTCGTCTTCGTCTTCGTCTTCATCTTCATCTTCATCTTCATCTTCATCTTCATCTTCATCTTCATCTTCATCTTCATCTTCAGACTCGTACTCTTCGTCTTCGTACTCTTCATCTTCGGACTCTTCATCTTCGGACTCTTCATCTTCGGACTCTTCATCTTCGGACTCTTCATCTTCGGACTCTTCATCTTCGTACTCTTCGTCTTCGTACTCTTCATCTTCGGACTCTTCATCTTCGGACTCTTCATCTTCGGACTCTTCATCTTCGGACTCTTCATCTTCGGGCTCTTCGTCTTCGGGCTCTTCATCTTCGGACTCTTCGTCTTCGGACTCTTCGTCTTCGGGATCTTCATCACCTTCGCCGTCAATGAGAAACTGCTCCTCTGCAGGTGTGCGCGTCAAACTGATAATAATGCCTAAAGAAAGCAGACTTACCATCAGGTTTGTACCGCCGTAGCTGATGAGTGGATGTGAAATCCCTTTAGGAGGCACCATTGCTGTCACGACGGCAACATTGATAATCGCCTGCAGGACTAATTGCAATAACAATGTGAATCCGACAACATAGGCATACGATTTCTGGTTTTGCGAACGAATAATCTTGAAGCCCGCCAGAAATAGCCCCAGCCACAGTCCAACAATTCCTAGCGTTCCAATCAAACCAAGCTCTTCACCTGCAACCGAGAACACAAAATCGGTATTCGCTTCCGGTAAAAAACTCAGTTTCTGGGCTCCTTTCCCCAAACCAGAACCGGAAATACCACCGGTTCCCAATGCCATCAGAGACTGTTTGAGTTGATAGGGAGCCGACTGCCAATTGGTCCAGGTATCGATGAAGCCGCTAATCCGCTTCAGCTGATAAGGCCGTAATGCAACTAACATGCCCAGCCCGGGGATAACACAGAGCACTCCCACAATAAAGTTCCGTAAAGGCCAACCGCCTAAGAACAAAGCAATCGCCACACCACCTGCCAGGAACAGTGAAGTTCCTAAATCGGGTTGTTTCAATACCAGCGGAATCACAATCGCCAAGGGAATTAATAAAGGAACCGTTCCTTTCAGCCAATGCTTGAGAGACCGTCGTCGTTGAACCATGAGACGCACTGTCAAAAGTGGCAGCGCAATTTTCGCTAATTCAGAAGGTTGTAGTGAGACCGACCCCAATCTCAACCAGCGCTGCGCACCATTCACGCGCGTACCAATTCCCGGGATGAGAACCAGAATCAACAACACAGCCGTTCCCCAGAAGAGCAGGGGAGCGCGATCAAACCAGAACCGGGCAGGCAGGTAAGAAGCAATCGAGGCCACGGTGACTGCAATGACCAGAAAAGTGAGATGCTTTGATAAGTAAACCTGTTCAAATTCGGTTGGCCAAGATGTGATGCTGGCGCTGTGGACCATCAGCACACCAATTCCCAAAAGCGCACACGCCATTGAGATGAACAGACTGCGGTCATGTTCCGGTTGTGATTGCGGTAATAATGGGGCCGACTTCATTTTGAATCTCTCATGAATCGATGAGGATGGATATCAATGAAATCGACCTGAATTCCAATGAACCCTCAGCGCCAACCCCGTTGCTACTTCCCGATTTAGAAACATTCCGTGACGATACGAATTTGCTGACAAAACCGTGATAACAGGCCTTTCCCTAATCCCATCGGTTTTCCTGACTGTCATAAGCCACATTGTCAGAAAGCGGAATCATGCTTAGCTGATCCCGAGTGAAAGGCAGGAGAATCAGGTCGCAATCTTCAAACTGGCAAACGCGATAATCGCCAGTAAGGCTGAGCAAATCCAGAAGCGGACCACGATTTTCATTTCATGCTGGCCTTTGAATAAAAAATGATTGTGCAAAGGGCTGCAGGCCAGGATGCGGTTCCCCGTTCGTCGAAACCAGAAAACCTGTAAGATCACACTGAGCGTCTCCACCACAAAGACCCCTCCCGCAATCATCAGCAACGCTTCCTGGCGAATCACAAGCGCAGCAAACCCCAACAGCGCCCCCAACGGCAATGAGCCGGTATCTCCCATAAAGACCTGAGCCGGATAGCAATTGAACCACAGGAAGCCGAGGACCGCGCCGACGGCTGCTCCCAGGACAATGCTCAGTTCTCCGGCACCGGGGATATAGGGCACCTGTAAATACTCGGCCATTACTTTGTGTCCCGCCAGATATGTCAATCCGGCGAATGCGGAACCGGCAAAGACCATACAACCACTGGCCAGACCGTCCAGACCGTCTGTTAAATTGACAGCATTGGAACTCCCGACCATCACCAGAACCGCCCAGGGAATAAAGAATATTCCCAAATAGCAAGTCAGTCGCGTGACAGGCATAATCAACTCCAGTCCCGAATTCAAACTGGAATTACTGAAATAGAGTGCCGTCGCGATCAGACAGGAAAAAAGCAATTGAATAATCAGCTTCTGTCGTGGCTTTAATCCGTTCCGAGTCGTACTGAGTTTGATCCAGTCATCATAAGCGCCCAGTAACGCAAAACCAGCGGCCGTCAAAATTCCGAGTTGGACATAGCAATTTGAAAGATCTGTCCAAAGAAGGGCAGAGATCAAAATGGAACCCACAATGAAAATCCCCCCCATCGTGGGAGTGGCATTTTTTGAAGCATGGATCTCATTGAGTCGTTCTGAAGCACTGTCTACCCGCTCGCGAAAGCGTTTTTCCAGCCAGTGAATTGCCAGCGGCCCGAGCAGGATGGCAATCAAAAAAGAAGAGAGACTGGCTAATGCAATCCGCGCGGTGAGAAACACGCGCGAGTCACCAGTCGAAAGCACTTCGAGTTGTTCCAACAGCGGAGAAAACGTCTTCAATAACCAGATTACCATGAAGTTATTTTATCGTCGCTTATTGGTTCATACAAACCAACCTGAAGATTTAGAAAAAACAAAAAAGCCCGCTGAAGGCTACACAGACTCATCAATCATTATTTTCTCTTACTTGAAAATAGAGGTACCGGACGTCGAGACCCCAATCCCGACGTCCGGAAATGATTTCACTATGCAACAGCAGTGGAGTGATCGACCCAAAGTAATCACAAATTCCGGAGCTGACTTGTTCGCCGAAACGAACGCGCTTAGGATTCCCGCAAACCCGAAGCACATAATGAAATCACAACTTTAAACACATGATATTTTTTTTTCTCCGGAAGTTGCCTGCTCTAACTTTTGAAGAGACGCGTGTTGCTTCAAACCAGTAATCAGTCTCTCCATTCGCATACTTCGGGAGCCTTTGACTAAGATAACATCTCCCGGCTCTAAGCGAGAGATCACTTTATTTTGTAATGCTTCGACATCAGCCGCTTGAAACACTCTGTCACGAGAGAGGTTTCCGGAAGATGCCCCTTGAACGACTGCTCCCGCCTGTTTCCCACAGACGAAAAGCAGATCAATTTCAGACGAGGCAATCAGCTCTCCCATTTCCTGATGATACCGCTTTGACTCGGCCCCCAGTTCCAGCATGTCTCCCATGACAACAATTCGCTTGCCGTCACCAGGCCACTCGTTAAGTATCTGACAGGCGGCAGCCATCGACACGGGGCTGGAGTTGTACGAATCATCAATGATATTCCAGGAACCGATCTGTTCGATGTGACAGCGCCCAGGCATTGTCTCATACTGGTGAAAGCCTTCAACCAGGTCTCGCGTTAAAATCCCGAACTCTTTCGCCACGGCAATCGCGAACAGTGCCGGATAGACAAAATGTTTTCCCGAGACGGGAATCAGAAAATCTGTCTCATCAACTTGAAACGATAGACCGCCGCGCGTTTGTTGAACCGCAACCGCCCGTAAATCATTCTGATCACTGAGGCCCACCTTCAAGATCCTTGCAGAAGTTCTAGCAGCCAGAGTGTCAGCAAAAGGGTCGTCTCCATTGACAACCGCAAACCCGCTTTCAGGCAACGCTTCAAACAACTCGGCTTTCGCATCTGCCGTTCGATCCAGACTACCAAAATGCTCCAGATGTGATGGTCCAATTCCTGTAATCACTCCCATTTCCGGTTGTGATAATTGGGCCAATTCTCGAATTTCTCCCGGAAGGGAAGCGCCCAGTTCCAAAACGGCATACTGGTGACCGGATTCAATTTGCGCAATACTCAATGGCACGCCGAATTCATTATTATAATTGGCAGGGCTTTGAACACCTTTCAAAAAAGGAGCTAACACCGTATGAATCATTGTCCGTGTCGTTGTTTTCCCGACACTTCCCGTCACGCCAATTACTGTCGATTTTTGCTGACTGCGATACCAGCCTGCAAACTGCTGCAAAGCAAGATTGACATTATCTACGTAGATCAAAGGCTGTGATTGCCCAGCGACTTCAGTGTCGCGTTTAACAACGCAGGCCTGAGCACCTTGCTGCAACGCTTGTGTTACAAATTGACAGCCATCTAACCGTTGCCCCTGAATGGCAAAGAACAAATCTCCCGGCTTAATTGTACGGGAGTCGATCGAAATCCCCTCAACATCAGACATCATCAGATCGGGAAGACTGAGTTCTCCCTGAACGACCTGACTAATCTTGTTGAGTGAAACGCGATCCATGTTTTGAATTCTTTCTTATTTTAAAATCGTTATTTGCTAGCAGTTCAGCCTGCTGCTTTAAGCGGATATTTTCTTTGGACTCTCTACGTGACAACTTTGGAAATAGTTTTCAACAACCAGACGATCATTGAAGGGAAGCTTCGTATCACCGATAATCTGTTCGCATTCGTGTCCTTTGCCGGCAATCAGCACCAGATCTCCGGCATCCGCTTCCGCTAACGCCCGGTAAATCGCCTCTCTTCGGTCAACGATCAGTTCAGGAGTGACTCCTGTTGTTCGACATCCCTCAGCAATCGCTTTAATAATTTCCAACGGCTCTTCGCTACGGGGATTATCACTGGTAATGAAAACCTGATCTGCTTCGCTTCCCGCCAGTCCTAATAAACTGCGTTTCGAATGATCGCGGTCTCCCCCAGCACCAAACACACATAACACCCGTTGTGAACAAACTCTTTTTGCTGAACGAATCGCGTGTCTTAATGCGTCATCTGTATGGGCATAATCAATGAGTACGGTAAATGGTTGTCCGCAATTAACTTGTTCCATTCTTCCAGGAACGGAACCGAGGCTGCCAATGCCCGCTGAGATTTCGTCCAGGGACAAACCTAATGACAGGCAAACCGCTACTGCCGCCAAACAATTGGATACATTGTGAATTCCAATTAAGGATGTTTTGACAGGTACCCGTGAACCATGAAACAGAAGTTCAAATTCGGATCCCGTTGCATATTCCCGAAGCTGCTCTACGGTAATATCAGCTTCATTTTCAAGCCCGTAAGTCAACACAGCCTGTGTTGCTTTCACATCTGATACAAATGACCGGCAGACAAGGTCATCTGAATTCAAAATAACTGTTCCATTATCATTGACATGTTGAATGATTTTTGATTTGCAGGCAGCATAGTTTGCAAGATTGAGATGATAATCAAAATGATCCTGTGTGACATTCGTTACCATGCCGATCGAAAGTGCTGTCCCCGCCAGCCGACTCTGATCCAATGCGTGGCTGGAAACTTCCATCACAGCATGCGTGGCCTTGTGGTTGACCATCTCTGACAGAAGCTGTGAAAGCTCCTGCGCATCAGGAGTTGTCAATGAGGCAGGGCGTGCTGAAACGCTGTTATGATATTCCACCGTCCCCACTAAACCTGTTTGCCGCCCTGTATTCTGTAGAATTGCTCTGATCAACCAGCTAACAGTGGTTTTTCCATTCGTACCAGTCACCCCTACCGTTTGCAAATGCAGTGAGGGGCGGTCTACTAATTCCGAGCAGAGAATGGCATACGCTTTCCGAACATCGGTTACAATACATTGAGGAACTTGAAGTCCCGTCAAAGGCCGACCAGTTAGCACGGCCTTCGCACCATTTCTCAATGCTTCCGGAATGTATTCTTCTGCACTTTTCTGTGTTCCGGTCTGTGTTCCGGAGACAACCGCAAAGATATCGCCCGCTTGACAGCGACGACTATCAGCCTGAATGGAAGTCGCACAAATGTCTGCACAATCAACAAAGCTTGCAGAAGGAAACAGAGCCCTGAGACTCATGGCTACCGTTCCAGGAGACAAGCTGAGTGATGAAGACGACATGGATGTGAGGTAAGAACCATGCATTCGAGTGAAACCATTAAGTTGAAGTACACGATGACGGGGGGAAACTTCGTAGACAAACTGAGTGGTCGAAAAAAACCAAAGCAAGCCGGAACCGGCAGAGAAATGAACAATCATAAAAATGAGCTGTGTGTGGCTCATTGCGAACGAGCAGCATTCTCGTAATTCCTGGAATAACGTCAACCCAGGATATTCAAAAAAGTGTGTCCCCGCGCCCTTGCTTGTAATTATTACAGAAAACAACCAGGTTCACAGATTTGGTATGCCAGTCAGTGCGGGCTAGATCAAATCAGAAATTCCCAATGCCTTTGAAGCTTGGCTTGCTTTCAGCAATCCACAATCAACATAAGCCGGACATTTGACTGCGACACTAATGAGACACTAGAAAATACTCTGCACCAAAAGGGAAATGAAAAACACTTTATTCATCCTATTTTCCCATAAAATTTAAATTGGTGTTTTTACCTATTTCTGACAAAATACTATAGATTAGGAATAATCGTCTGGATACCCTGTAATAGTATCAGGTGATCTTAAATCCTATCTATAAAGCACCTGAGAGCCGTGTTATTTCGGGCTGATGAGCCTTTTAAATAAAATTGCAAATTCCTGTTTGCAACTTCAGACCTCATTCGAGGCAGGGAGTTGCCGTACGTGTTTCAAAATCTGAGGGGATGTCCCGTTTATTGTTAAAACTCTCGATGGTCTCGCTGAGTTAAACGTAGCAGGATGGGGTTAGCGCTGCAACCGCTCCGGCGAGGGCTGGGACGGAGCCGGAGGCGATGGAGCAGAACTC